>JAEAME010000770.1_pt1 | contig 28419 bp, 26 predicted proteins | sample 8958731 | NCBI WGS metagenome assembly JAEAME01 (sample SAMN16933194, study PRJNA681113) | bioreactor sludge metagenome | isolation source: anerobic bioreactor sludge (Control) | place: India:Bengaluru | collected 2018-10-24 | reverse complement strand
CGGCCGACCACCGACAGGGTACGCGAAGCAATCTTCTCTATGCTGGCTGCCATGTCCACGGGATGGGAAAGGGGGCTGGACCTTTTCGCGGGCAGCGGCGCACTCGGGCTTGAGGCGTTGAGCCGCGGCATGGAATGGATCGATTTTGTGGACCAGAACAGGCGGTGCTGCCAGATAATAAAGCAAAACATGGCAAAAACGGGATTTATTGACAAAGGTCATGTATACTGTTGCCCGGCGATGAAAGCGATCGGCCTGCTTGAAAATGCCTATGACCTGGTATTTATGGACCCCCCCTACGCCGACACCCACCTGGGAGAGGTGATAACCTGCCTGGCCAGATCAGGGCTTGTCTCGGATAACACGCTTGTTACCGTATCGCACTCATCACGCTCGAGGTTGCTCACCAGATACGAAAACATGGAGATAATTAAAGAGAAAAAGTACGGTGATACCTGTATTTCAATCTACCAGAAGGAGGCCACGTCTTGACTACAGCAATCTACCCGGGCAGCTTTGATCCCATAACCAACGGACATCTGGACATCGTGAAGCGGGCGTCATCGATTTTCGAAAAGGTGATCATAGCCGTATATGATATACCCCAGAAATCGCTGCTTTTTTCAGCCGAAGAGCGGGTGGAACTGGCCCGAAAAGCCGTCGTCGATTTCAAGAACGTACAGGTGACGTCTTACTCAGGCATAACTGTTGAATACGCCAGACAGTCCAAAGCACAGGTGCTGGTCAGGGGACTGAGAGCCAGCTCGGATTTTGAACGCGAATTCGAGATGGCCCTGATGAACAAAAAACTAGCACCCGATATTGAGTTGGTCTGTTTCATGGCCAACCTTCGCTACCAGTTTCTTAGCTCCAGCTTGCTTAAAGAGATCATTAAGCTGGGAGGGAACCTCGATGACATGGTTCCCCCGCATGTCAGTGCGGCCCTCAAGAAGAAGCTGCTCGCCTGAGGTATTCAATCGAAGCGAAATCTGGTAGCATATTCAAGGAGTTTTTATCATTAATATACTATTGGAGGTGCCGTAAGGATGGCTTACAAGATTACTGATGACTGTATAAGTTGCGGTGCGTGTGAAGCGGAATGCAAGAACGAGGCGATTAAAGAGGGCGAAACCATCTATATTATCGATCCCGCCAAATGCACCGAGTGCATCGGCTGGTTCGACAAACCCAAGTGCTCGGAGGTATGCCCTGTCGACTGCTGCGTAGCGGATCCAGCACACAAGGAATCCAAGGACCAGCTGCTTGAGAAGTGGAAGAAGCTTCATCCCGGCAAGACACCGCAATAATAATCGAAACTGAAAATCACGGGACAACCTTAATATATGCTGACCATCGACCTTGATCTCCTCGAGATCAAAGGCAATGAAACCATACTTGACGCAGGTTGCGGCCATGGACGTCATATCTGGCAGGTATGCAAAGTCAATAAAGGCCGCTCAGTGGCGTTCGACCTTGACGTTGCCAGCCTTAAACAGGCCTGGTGCATGTTCCACGAGATGGACGAAAAGAAAGAGACGGCGGGTCCCTGGCACCTTGTCTCAGGAAGTGTAACCAGCCTGCCCTTCGAAGACGGGCTTTTTGATAAGGTGCTATGTTCGGAAGTTCTGGAGCACGTGCCGGACGATTCCACCGCAGTTTCGGAATTCTATCGTGTGCTCAAACCCGGTGGTATCCTGGCTGTTAGCGTGCCTTCGCATTTCGCCGAATCTGTTTGCTGGAAGATATCAGATGAATATCACAATACGCCCGGGGGACATATCAGGATATACAAGCAATCCGAGATCATGGCGCTGCTAAAAAAATACGGCCTGGAAATATTCGCCGTCAGATACAAGCATGCGCTGCATTCCATTTACTGGTGGTCCAAGGGATTGTTCGGACTTAAGAACGAGAAGGCTTTCATCCCGTCGCAGTATTACAAATTCCTGGTGTGGGATATCTACAGCGGCCACCGCTATACCAAATGGCTGGAAGACAGCCTCAACCATGTCTTCCCCAAGAGCACTGTCCTCTACTGCCGCAAGCCCGCCGCTCATTAGGCAACTTGTAAGAAAAATCTACGCGGCTTTCTTTTTCCCCAGAGTCTGAGATTTCTCATAGGCTGCCAGCACTGCATCTACTACGAGTGACCGCAGGCCACCGCTCTCCAGTCGGTGCAGAGCTTCGGCGGTTGTGCCTCCCGGAGAGGTAACCATGTTCCTTAATTCGGCCGGATGTCTGGCCGTTTTCCTCATCGCCTCAGCGGAACCGGCCACTGTCTCCACGACGAGCTTCTGTGCCACATCCCTGGTCAGGCCTATGTGTACTCCTGCGTCTATCAATGCCTCCATAAAAAGGAATACGTAGGCAGGTCCGCTGCCGCTCACCGCCGTAGCCATATCCAGGTACTTCTCATCCTTGAGATACATCTCTTCGCCCAGCGAAGCCAGTATCCGTCTAACCATCTCATGCTTCTCCCCGGGCAGCTCACTTGACGATGTCCAGACCGTCATGCCTCTGCCGACCTGTGCCGGCGTATTGGGCATTGCCCGCACCAGTGTGGCCTGCTTTAAACTCTGGGCTATTGTTTCCAATTTGAGGCCAGCCGCAATGGATATGACAAGCTGCGAAACTATGTGCCCGGATATCTGGCTTAACACCCCGCCCGCCTCCTGAGGCTTCACCGCCAGGATAACCACATCGGCTCCCTGTACGCCCCGTACATTGTCATCTGTAACGGTTACTCCGTATTTCTTTTTAACCAGCTCGCGTTGCTTTATGGAAACATCGCCTACTGTGATATCTCCCTTTGTCATCAGCCTGACGCGCAGCATACCTTTTATCAGGGCACTGCCCATAGTTCCGCCGCCTATTATCGCAACCTTCATATCTCAGCTCCTTTCACCGAAAATGGCTCGCCCGATTCTTATCATGGTGGCGCCCTCTTCCACAGCGACCTCGAAATCGTCCGTCATGCCCATTGACAGTTCCCTGAACCCATAGGCCGAGTTGATACTCTTCATCTCAGCAAACAACGGTCTGACTTCCTCAGCATTTCTGCAGAACGGCGCAACCGTCATAAGCCCCAGAACTTTTATATGAGGTAAAACAGAAATCGAGCCAACCGCAACATCAAGCTCTTCTCTGCAGAATCCGTACTTGGTCCGCTCACCCGACAGGTTGACCTCCAGTAAAACGTTTGCCATCCTCGTGGCTTTATTGTTGATCAGCTCGGCCAGACGCAACGTGTCTATACTATGTATTATGTCAACTTCGGGCAGGACATCGCTGACTTTATTACTCTGCAGATGACCGATGAAATGAAGCGTTATACGGTTTCTTATATCGTTCAGTTCAGTATACTTGGCCAGAGCTTCCTGGACCCGGTTCTCACCGAAATCTCTCAAGCCGCAGTTGTACGCTTCACGGACGGCAGTCGAAGGAAAGTTTTTGGTGACCGCTATGAGTTTTATCTCGGCGGTATCCCGGCTGTTTTTACAGCAGGCTTTCTCGATACGGCTGCGCAGAATACCGATACGGCTTTCAATATTCTCCTGCAATATCGGCCATCCTATCCAGCTCTGTCATAGCATATTATTCGTATATTTTCTCGTCCACTGCGTGGGCTTCCTGGGCGTCGTCCTCTACATCACGGACATTCGCCACAGGCTTCAGGGTTTCCCTGTAGTACTCATGCTGGATGATAAGATTCATTATCTCACTGGTGCCGGTCCAGATGATAGAAAGCCGGGCGTCCCTCAACATCTTTTCTATGGGATATACATTGGTATACCCTATGCCACCCACCACCTGCATGGCATGGTTTATTATCTCCCAGGCAGATTCGGTGGCAAAGCGCTTGGCCTCCGATACCAGGCGTCTCGAATAGCCGGTGCTGCCCATGGCATCCACCGCCGTGGCAGCTCCATAAACCAGCATGCTGGCGGCATCCAGCTTGATAATGCTGTCCGCTATCCTGAAACTCACGCCTTCAAACTCACGTATCTTGCGGCCGAAAGCTTTGCGCTTGTCGCTGTACCTGGTTGCCAATTCCAATGCAGCCCTGGCCAGACCCACCGCACCCGCTGCAGAAGTCATCCGCTCAGGAATCATCATCTGATTGAATACATCCGCTCCTCTGTTCAAGCCGAGCACAAGATTTTCCTTGGGTACCCTGGTATCCCTGAAAACGAGACGGCCCGCTCCACCTCCTCGCGTCCCCAGTAAACCATAGATATACTTGGCATCTACACCCATGTCTCTTTCAACGATGAAGGCACTGATGGATTTCCCGGGTGCTCCCTCGGTTCTGGCATATACCAGGAATATATCCGCACCATCCGCACCCACCACGAACCTTTTCTGGCCGTTTAATATGTAATAGTCACCATTTTGAACGGCGGTGGTCGTAGCCCCAAAGAAGTCGGAACCTCCTCTCGGCTCCGTCAATGCCTCGGCGCAGAAGATCTTGCCATTGAGCAGGGGAGCGAGATATTTCTTTTTCTGGCCCTCGGTTCCGAATACGTCCAACGCTTCTCCCACGATGCTTACCAGAGAGAAAAGGCAACCCAGCGACATCCCCAATACACCGATCTCCTCCAGCGCAATCACTTCATCCACCCACTTTAATCCCCTGCCGCCAAAAGCCGGATTGAAGCGGATACCCAGCAGGTTATTCTTGGCCAGATTTACCACATATTCGCGGGGATAGCGTACTTTGTCGGCGTCCATATCCTGCAGTAATTGCTTGGGTACGGACTTTACGAATTTACGTACTTCCTCTCTCAGTGCTTTCTGCTTGTCGTTCAACAATGATTCAAGCATGGGCTCACCTCTTTTAAACGGTCGAATTTATATTCGGCCAATCCGTTATTTAAGCACGATGTTGAGCAATTTGCCCGGCACATATATAGTTTTTACAATACTCTTGCCGGCCGTGTATCCCCTAATACGGTCCTGTTCAAAGGCCAGCTTCACCGCCTCTTCATCACCGATATCTACAGGTACGGTGAGCTTATCCCTTAATTTCCCGTTGATCTGGACTACCAGGGTAACCTCCTCATCGGCGGCGAGGTCTTTATCCCATACCGGCCACGGTTGCTTGTGAATGCTGTACGCGTAGCCCAATGCCACCCAGAGCTCCTCTGCCATATGCGGAGTTGAAGGCGCCATCAATATCAGCAACGTCCTGACGGCCTCCTTCCACTCTGAGACTGCCACGCTGCCCGCTTCGAGTATCTTGCTCAGTGTATTGGTATATTCCATCAGAGCCGCCAGCATGGTATTGAACCTGAAACGCTCGATATCGCTGCTGGCTTTTCTAATAGTTTTATGCATAATTCGCAGGCATTCCTTCGAGGACTCGGAATCAACCTGCTTTTCCTTATAATCCGCTGTCACCAGGCTCCAAACACGATTCAGCCATCTGCCCATACCCACAATGCCGTTATCATTCCAATCTCCACCCTGTTCCCAGGGCCCGACAAACATGAGATATACCCGGACCGCATCGGCTCCCATTTGAGATACGTAGTCATCCGGAGTTACCACGTTGCCTTTTGATTTACTCATCTTCTCGCCCTGGCTGCCGATGATGCCCTGGTTGAAAAGACGCGTGAAAGGTTCATCAAAATCAACTATGCCCATATCCCTGATGGCTTTTACAAAAAACCTCGAGTAAAGCAGGTGCATGGTGGCGTGCTCGGCTCCTCCCGTATAAAGGTCGACCGGCATCCAGTATTTGAGCTTCGTCTTATCGAACGGGTATTTATCGTAATTCGGGCTAGTATAACGAAGAAAATACCACGAGGAACACATGAAAGTATCCATAGTATCCGTTTCGCGCCTGGCGGCGGAGCCGCATTTAGGGCACTCCGTATTTACAAACGACTCGCAATACTTGAGCGGTGATTCTCCCGTCGGTCTGAACTCAACATCAGGAGGAAGAAGCACAGGCAGTTCCTTCTCGGGCACCGGTGTAATGCCGCACTTGCTGCAATATACCATGGGGATAGGTGCACCCCAGTACCGCTGGCGTGAGATCAGCCAGTCCCGTAAGCGGTAAGTAACGGTCTTACCTCCCCAACCCTTGCTTTTAAGGTAATCGCAGATCGCGTCGATCATCTGCTGATCAGTGATACCGTTGAACTGACCCGAATTGACCATATGCCCGCCTTCCACATGGGCCGCAGTTAGATCGCTACCATCCCAATCCGCCGGGGCTACGACGATCCGGATGGGGATACCGTACTTCTTGGCGAAATCGAAGTCCCTCTGATCGTGAGCCGGCACGCCCATCACAGCGCCTGTACCATACTGGGGCAGTACATAATCGGCTATCCAGATAGGGACCTTCTCTCCGCTAACGCGGTTGATTACATAGCTGCCCAGAAAGACACCAGTTTTTTCAGTTTCGGCCGCCGTCCGTTCAAACTCCGTCTGTCGCTGAGCCTTGCGCACGTACGCCTCAACTTCTGCCTTGCGATCCGGCGCGGTCAACGCCGGCACCAACGGATGTTCGGGGGCAAGAACGAAAAAAGTGACTCCGAAAAGAGTATCGGGACGGGTGGTGAATACCCGGATTTCCTTCTCCTCGATGCCCGGCTGGTCAAGTCCGAATGATATATCAGCGCCGTAGCTCTTTCCGATCCAGTTGGTCTGCATGATACGTATTCTTTCCGGCCAGTCGATGCCATTGAAATCAAGCAACTCATCGGCATATCTGGTAATGCGGAAAAACCATTGCTCGAGCTGTTTCTTCTCCACAATGCTCTCGCAGCGCCAGCACAATCCATCCCCCACCACCTGTTCGTTTGCCAGTACTGTCTGGCAGCGCGGGCACCAGTTCACCGCAGCTTTGCCGCGATAGGCCAAACCGGCCTCGTAAAGCTTGAGGAAAAACCACTGTGTCCATTTATAATATTCGGGTTGACAGGTAATGACTTCGCGGCTCCAATCATAGATCGCCCCGATGGTCCTCAACTGGCGGCGCATGTTCTCGACATTCTTCATTGTCCACTCGGCCGGGTTAATGCCTGTGGATATGGCTTTATTCTCAGCCGGAAGGCCGAAGGCATCGAAGCCCATGGGATGCATGACGTTGAATCCATGCATCATCTTATATCGTGCATATACATCCGAAGGCGCCATGGCGTACCAGTGCCCTATGTGCAAATCGCCGGACGTGTAGGGAAACATGGTCAGAGCATAAAACTTCGGCCTCGGATCCTTCTCTTTGACTTCGTATAACCGATCCTTGGCCCACCTGTCCTGCCATTTCTTCTCGATTTCTTGTGGATTATAGCGGTTTGCAGCGTTCATAATAGACAAGATTTTAGCCTCTATACCTTCGATCGTCAATATAATATAGGGATGTAGCTTGAGCAGTCGAGATGTCTCTGTCTTTCTGTAGTAACAAGAGACGGTTTTCGGGATATCAAGTGCCTCCCATTTGAAAAATTGATATCATGAATCAGGGAAATATTGAATTATGCAGAGAGACACCTTCGAGGAACTTGTCGCCGAAGCGGTATCAGGCCTGCCGGATGAATTCAGAAAGCTTCTGGATAATGTAGAGGTATTCGTCGAGGACTGGCCAAGTAAAGAGCAGCTTAAAAGCGTCGGCCTCAGAGACAGGCGTGAGCTACTCGGTTTATACGAGGGAACGCCGATTACACATCGCGACCAGAGCTACAATCTGGTGCTGCCTGACAGGATAACCATTTTTCAAAGGCCTCTGGAAGCTCAATGCAGGTCGGCAGCTGAAATCAAACGGGAGATCATTAGAACGGTAAAACATGAGATAGCGCATTATTTCGGAATGGATGAGGAGAGATTGAATCTGATCGAAAACCGTGAAGGCAGCTGATTAGTATTGATTAACACTTGATTTTAGAGTAGAGTATTATCAGATTGTATGCGGTAAATCTATTGGAGGCTATGTATTAATGAAAAGGATGCTGTTATCGTTACCGATAGCCCTGCTGATATTATCGGCTATTTTCCTGCCGTATAACGTCAGCGCAGACAGTCATTCATTTACCGACGTAATAGTTAGCATCGACAGCCCGGTACATGCCGGACTGTCCGTATTTAAAACATCTTCCATTGCAGCGGATGACGCCTCTGACCTGCCGGAGGGACTGACGCTGACCAAAGGAGTTCCTTTTATCTCACCGGTCGAGGTTGAACAGGGCAAAATAGTCACGATAAAAGTCAAGGCAACCAATGATAGTCCTTTTAATATAACCTATCCCCTGGCAGTCAAGATAAACGGCACTGCCGTAGGCACAGCCAAGCAGCTGTCGCTGGGGCCGGCCGAAAGCGAAGATATCGTATTCACGGTCACCGCCCAGACTGCGGGCAATAACGATGTCAAGGTGGGCAACCTTCAGGGTTTCTTCACAGTCAAGGGCGGTTCATTTTTGGATATGTTCCCCTGGTATCTCTGGGCATTTTTCGGGATCGTACTGGGCGTGATCATCCTCCTGATTGTTCTGGTAGTGCTTAAACCATCCCGCAAAGGCAAGGCGGGCGCGCAGGCTGGTCCCGGTCAGAAACAGGTGAAAGGCAAAGGTAAAGCAGGCCAGCCGGGAGGGCCTGAAGCATTCCCATTCCCCGGCCAGATGCAGAGACCCGGTATGCCCGGTATGCCCGGTATGCCCGGCATGCAGGGTATGCCGCAGGGTATGCCTGGTATGCAGGCTATGCCCGGCATGCCTGAAGGTATGCAGATGGGTATGCAGGGACCGGGCCAACCGGGAGCGCCCTTCGATATGTCAGCCCCCGGCATGCCGGGAGGACAGCAACCCGGCCAACCCCTACATGCCATGGGCATGCAATCGCCGTTCCAGTCTCAACCCGGGATGCAGCAACCTCCTGCACAGCCGGGTATGGGGCCATCAGGTGCTCCGGGAATGCATCCGGCGTCCATGCAGGGGCCGCAATTCCCGCAAGGGCCTCATATGCAGCAGGCCGGACAACAGATACCGGGACAGCCGCCGCAGGGTATGCATCCTGGCATGCCGCCGCAGCCGGGTCCCGGGATGCCTCCCGGGATGCCTCCGCAGCCTGGCCATGGAATGCCGCCCCCGATATCAGGAACCCCGATCGGACAGCCCGGTATGCCTTTCGGGCAACAGCCCCCTGCACCACCTGCGCCTCACCTCACTCCCCAGCCCGGTCCTGGAATGCCGCAGGCGCCGCATGCGATAGGTCAACCGCCTATACCGGCCATGGGTCCCCAGGCAATGTATCCTCCCATGCAGCATGGAGCGCAGGCAGCTCCTTTCCAGCAAATGGGCATGCCAAAGTTCGCGGTAAGCAATCTCACCATCACACCTACCCACGTTAAAGTCGGCGAGCCGGTTAATGTAAGCATTATAGTCTCCAACAATGGAGCCCAGATGGGTAAATACAGTGTTGTGCTGCGCATAGGCGGTGTCGTTGAAAACATCACCGATATGTCACTCTCACCCGGGGCCAGCCAGACAGCCGGATTTGTTGTCGTCAAGGATGCGCCGGGCGATTACTATGCCGACATCGATGGATTGGGCGGATTCTTCACAGTAATCCCGCTGGCTCCCCCTTCATTTACCGTGAGCAATTTCTCCATCTCACCCGAACGGGTACGCCAGGGGCAGCCCGTTATAATAACCGCGTCGGTCACAAATACCGGTGAAATACCGGGCAGTCATCCACTGATACTGCGGATAAAGGGTATTGCCGAAGCTCAGCACGATGTGACGCTGGCACCCGGCAAGACTCAGGATGTGGAATTCCAGATCATCAAGGATACTCCCGGCTTTTATCCGGTATCGATGGAGAATTGGACAGGTAAGTTCGTAGTCGAGATGGATTGGACCGGTTAATCCGGTTTGAAATCATTCCCGGGTTCCGTTTTAACCAGCTCGCGCATATCGTCGAGATAATCGATATACAGAACGCCGTTGAGGTGGTCCACCTCGTGTTGTATGGCCTGCGCTAAAAGATCTGATGCTTTTCGGCGTATCCATTTACCACTGGGACTCTTGGCTTTGACCTTGACAGTCTCGGCCCTGCAGATTTCGGCCTGATATCCAGGAATACTCAGGCACCCTTCCACAACCATGCGCTCTCCCTCAGTCTCCACAACCTCAGGATTGATCAATACCAGCAGGTCTTCATCCGGTATATGTATAACTACGATGCGCAGGGGCACACCCACCTGATTGGCAGCCAAGCCGACACCGGATGATTCGTGCAGTGTGTCAATCATATTGCTGATCAGTCTGCGTACCGAATCGTCTATACTTGTTACCTTGAGGGCTTTTTTACGTAAAACCGGGTCTGGATTGGTGCGGATCTTAAGAACAGCCATGATAAATAATTAAAGCATACCCACAGGGTCAACGTCCAAAATCCATCCCTCCGGCAAATCGAAGTCTTTCAACAGGCTGTGCAATTCGCGCCCCAACAAGATGATCTGCACCTGGTATTTTCCCCGCAGTTTCATTGTATATGCCGGGGCCGGACCCACTATTTTAATATCGTTCAGCCCTTTCTCGGCAATCCTCTGGCTGATCAGAACAACCCTGCGCTCCGCCACTGCAAAGCATTTGCTCTCGTTTGAATGGCTGAAAACCAACCTTGCCATACTGCTGAACGGAGGGTAACCGAACTCGCGCCTGTAACTGATTTCACTATTATAGAAACCGGCATAATCATGCCTTGCTGCAAACTTCACTGCATAGTAGTCCGGATTGTATGTCTGTACAATGGCCCTTCCACTGTATATTCCTCGTCCGGCTCGACCCTCCACCTGGCACAACAGTTGAAATGTCCGTTCGCCCGACCTGAAATCAGGCAGGTTAAGGTTAGTATCGGCGCTCACGATTCCAACCAGTGAAACTCCCGGGAAATCCAGCCCTTTAGTCAGCATCTGTGTACCGACCAGTATATCTATGTGCCGGCTACGAAAGGAGTCCACTACTGTCTGAAAAGTCGAAGCATCGGTAATAGCATCGCTGTCAAAACGAATCACGCCGGCCTTGGGAAAAAGCTTCCGGCATTCAGCTTCAACGGATTCGGTACCGATTCCGAAGTACTTTATCTCCCGCCCGGAGCACTGCGGGCATCTGCGGGGAAGAGGATAGGATCGCCGGCAGCGGTGACAGATAAGGCGTTTCTCGTTGTAATGATAGGTCAGCGCACCTGAACAACGCCTGCAGTTCATCACGTATCCACAATCACGGCACTCAATGAAAGTAGCCTTTCCCCGGCGATTAATAAACAATATTATCTGCTCTCCCCGGTCCAGCGATTCCGCCATGGCCGATCTCAGGGCGCGGCTGAAAATGCCGCGGTTGCCGCTTTTAAGTTCACGTCTCATATCAATTATGTCAACCTCGGGCAGGGGCGACAGGCCCAGAGGTGTAACCCGCTCCGGCAACTCGATCAGTTGAAATTCGGATCGCGTTGCGCGATAGTAGGTCTCAACATCGGGTGTGGCGCTGCCCATAATGAGCACGGAATTGGTCAGGCGAGCCAGCTGAACAGCAACCTCACGTGCATGATAGCGCGGCGATTTCTCGGATTGCTTATAAGCCCATTCATGTTCCTCGTCCACAATTATCAGGCCCAGGTTTGGTTGCGGAGCGAATACGGCACTGCGCGGCCCCACTACTATGTCGAAATCACCGCGGGCAATACGGCGCCACTCATCATGCAATTCTCCTGCCGTGAGCGCGCTGTGTAAAACGGCAACCCGGCCCGGAAACCTAGAGAAGAAACGATCGATCACCTGGGGCGTCAACGATATTTCAGGCACCAGGCAGATACCCTTTTTCCCCACTTTAACCGTCTCGGCCAGGGCCTGGAGGTATATCTCGGTCTTACCACTTCCCGTCACCCCATGCAATAAAAATATGGAGGATGCAGGCCTGCTGCCATCCGCCCAAATGGAATCCCTGATTGGGCCCCAGGCCGATTGCTGTCCATCTGTAAACTGCAGAGGAAATTCAAGGGGATGATCGGTCCTGGCGACAGGATCACGAAACACTTCCTCACCGATCTCGCTAATCAATCGCCGCGACAACAAAGCTGTAATCACCTGCCGACCGCACCCCGCCTTTTTTAAAGCCAGGCCTGTTTCCATTTTCCCCCCCGCAGCCTGCAACACTTCCAGAATTTTTAATTGCCTGAAAGCTCGTGCCTTTTTCAGTTCGTCCAGGATAGAGGGAAGCTCTTCGGCACCGACCGCCAGCATCAGGGACTTCTGAAGCTTGTGTCCGGGCTGTCTCTTGCTGTTGAATCCCGGTGGAAGCATCAGTGCCAGTGCGCTGAACACAGGGGCTGTGTAGTAGTCGGCTATCCAGGCGGCCAGATCGATTCGTCGGGGACTGACCAGAGGCACGGTTGAGATGACGCCGGCAATATCTCTTGTCTGGGTAACTGAGGACGTCTCGGACAGAGAGGTGACTATGCCGCGCACGACCCTCGGCCCGAATGGCACGAGTACCGCGCAGCCAGCCTCAATTTGAAGAGATGGAGGAATGGAATACGTGAAAGTATGTCGGTGGCCGCCGGCCGCGCCGACGGCTACCTCAGCAAATCGCATCCACCTTATTCAGCTTCGCTTGCGGGAGCCTCTGGCTCAGGAGCAGTCAACATGTCCTCAACCGGTGTAGGCGAGATCTCCTCGGCGATCCTTTCTCGCCTTTCCTTAAGCCTGGCTTCCTTGGTGCTGAGCCGCCTGATATAGTAGAGCTTGCTGCGCCTGACCTTTCCATGGCGCACGACCTCTATTTTTTCCAGGAGGGGAGATGCCAGCGGGAAAGTATGTTCCACTCCTATGCCCGATGTAACCCTGCGGACCGTAAAATTGCCTCCTGAATTGTGGCGGGTAACTTTAATGATCAGCCCGGGGAAAGTCTGCAGCCGCTCGCGGCTGGCCTCTTTGACTTTAAAGCTCACACGAACGTTATCGCCGGGTGAAAGCTTGGGCAATCCCGGCTTGACTTTATTCTTTCCTACAATGTTGATATCCATGGTCGATTCCTTTCCTTATATTTAATACCATCAATTATTATTCAAATCCGTTGATTTTACCAGATTTACCTCGGTATCTGTCAATTTCGCCTTACTTAAAAGGTCGGGGCGCCGCTGAGCTGTGCGCAGGATGCTTTGCTTTCTGCGCCATGCGGATATCTCCTTATGGTTACCTGAAAGCAGCACATCCGGGACCTTCCAACCCCTGAAGTCAGGCGGCCTTGTGTAATGCGGGTACTCCAACAAACCGTCCACATGCGATTCTTCCACCAGGGATATATCCGACCCTATGGCTCCCGGCACCAGCCTGACCAGGCAGTCGGTCACGACCATGGCAGCCGGTTCACCCCCGCTGAGCAGATAATCCCCGATGCTTATTTCGTCGGTGACGAGATGTTCGGCTACCCTTTCATCCACGCCCTCATAGTGCCCGCATATCATTATTATATTGTTGCCGGCGGCATATCTGACTGCCATATCCTGCGTGAACAGCCTGCCCTGAGGTGTAAGTAGTATAACCGGGTAGTCTCCTTCTCCTATATCGCTGCGAAGGTGTTCCACGGCCTCAAACAGCGGCTCCGGCTTCATCACCATGCCGGCGCCGCCACCGTAGCAGTAGTCATCCACTGTATGGTGCCTGTCATGAGTGAAAGATCTAATATCATGCAGGCGGATATCGACGATCTGCCTTTCCAGTGCCCGGCCGATAATGCTGTGCGACAGATACCCCGAAAAGGCCTCGGGGAAAAGCGTTAATATATCGATTCTTAACATTAATATATGGACCTGCCCTGTGAAAAGGCAGGTAATTCTACCATAACTCACTCGTGCCACCAAACCTGCGGACAAGCTGAACATCCTTTACGAATAATAGAACACATGATCTAATAAACTATATGTTGTGTGGTCATGTTTCCCATCGCCACAATTTGTGTATTTTCCCCTGATAACCCGAAGGACGTCCTGTAAAACCGGACCATTTTTTAAAAACTTTTCCCTGAAAAACTATTGACAAGTGGGGGGAAAAGTGTCAATAATGGGACATAGTGGTAAAAAGTGGTAAAAAAGGGGAAATGATATGGTAATGAACAGTCAATGTGCGAGCATGACGGACCACGATCTGATCTCTTTTTTAAGGGAAAATGAATTCACGGGTCACCGCCTGCGCCTGCTTCTCTTCTGGGGCAGGCATCCTCAGGCCAAGTTCAACCTTGACTGCATTGCCCATGTGCTTGACATCACACATCACCATCTTCGCGAGATGCTGAGAGAGCTGATCGAAAAAGGGATGGTGGAGGAAAAATACTGCTCCAGCGGCATCGCACACTACTCGTTGAACCCCGAACACGAGCTGAGCGATTACGTTCAGGAACTGGCACTGATGGACTGGAGCGCCATTAGAAATCTTGAAGGAGAAGTTGAGAGGTCAGCTCTCCTGGTATAACCGGGTCAGCAGGATTAGAAAGTAATGTTTGTTGGCGAATACGAATATAAGGTTGATAACAAGGGACGTCTTCCGCTGCCCCCCAGGTTCCGCAGGGAAATAGAAGACGGCCTTGTCTTGACCATGGTGGCCGACAACTGCATCACAGCCTATACCAGGGCCGACTGGAACAAGATGACTGCCAATCAGGCCCCGGCCAGTTTCCTCGTTTCCGATAAGGAGAGAAGGATCAACCGCTTCATTTTCAGTAACGCCAACGAGGTCAACATCGATAACCAGGGAAGGATAGCGCTGCCCTCCACACTGCGTGAGAGGTGCTCAATATCGGACACCGCTGTTGTACTGGGAACCAACAACTGTTTTGAGATCTGGAATACCGCCCAGTGGCAAAAAGAACGCCCGTCCGCTGACGATGCGCGCCAGTTGATGGAGATCCTGGAGGAAAGGAAATGAGCATCGCATTAGCAAGCAGGGTACATACTCCTGTTCTCGCGGACGAGGTTGTTGAGGCGCTGGACGTAGGGCCGGGCAAGCGATACATCGACTGTACCCTGGGTGGCGGCGGCCACGCACTTGCTATCCTCTCCGGATGCCAGCCCGGGGGCCAGTTACTCGGTATAGACGCCGACCCTGAAGCAATCAACCTGGCACAGCACAACCTGTACGACTTCTTCGAAAGCTCCATTATCATCAACGACAACTTTTACAACCTTGAAAACATCTGCCGCGAAACCGGCTTTTCAGCCGCCGACGGCATTCTCTTCGACCTCGGACTATCATCGCTTCAGCTCGCCAGTGCAGAGCGCGGCTTCAGCTTCCAGCTAAACGGACCTCTTGATATGAGGTTCAACCCGGACGAGCATCTCACTGCCTCAGACATAGTCAATAAGCTGCCTGAAGCCAAACTGGCCCAGTTGATCCTGATCTACGGGGAAGAGCCCATGGCTAACAGGATTGCTAAAAACATCGTTGACCACAGGCCGATCTCAGATACTGCAGATCTGGCCGCTACAGTCTCAGATGCGATAGGTGACCGCTTAAGCAAGATTCATCCCGCCACCAGGACCTTCCAGGCCCTGCGCATAGCGGTGAATCGGGAACTTGACCATTTGACCACGGCTCTTGACCAGAGCCTCAATTGTCTGGAACAAGGCGGCAGGCTGGTCGTCATCAGCTATCACTCACTGGAAGACCGCATTGCCAAGAACTTCATGCTGCGCGAGACCAGGGGCTGCATCTGCCCGCCCACCGTACCTCAGTGCCGCTGCCAGCATAAACCCACTCTGGCGCTCGTCAGCAGACACCCCATATATCCCAGCGATGAAGAGATCGAAAGAAATCCGCGCAGCCGGAGCGCAAAACTCCGCGTGGCGGTTAAGCTATAAAAAAAGTACAGGAGGCAAAGAAAATGATCGGAGCAAAAAGACTGAATTCCATCCTGAACAATGACCGAAAACTTCTAACCATTTTCGGGGGGATGGTCTTTGATGGCGTCGTTTTCATCAGCCTAGTAATAGCAATCGCCATCCTCTACTTCATGTAGGAATTATTCGACTATCAGTAAACATTAAATCATAGGAGGCTCGGATTAATGACAAAAAAACTAATTACCGGCATCGATGTGGGTACAACCAAGATCTGCACCATAGTTGCCACCCTTGATTCAGGGGGTGCTCTTCAGGTGCTCGGTGTCGGACAGGTACCGTCCCACGGCCTTCATAAAGGCATGGTGGTCAATGTCGAGGAGGCCAGGGACTCGGTAGCCGAATCGGTCAAACGCGCTGAACAGGCCAGCGGTGTCAAGATTGAATCGGCGTACATCGGTGTCACAGGCCGTCACATCAGTTCGGTCAACAGCCACGGTGTGGTTGCCATACCGCGCACCGACAGGTTGGTGAGGTCGGACGATCTGTCACGCGTGCTGTCTGCGGCCAAGAACATGAACATACCGGACGACAGGAAGATACTGCACCAGATACCTCGCGGTTACAGCCTGGATACCCAGGAGAAGATCAAGAACCCGGTGGGCATGCATGGATTTCGGCTGGATGTTGAAACGCACATTATCACCGCGTCCACGGCATCCGTTCAGAATCTGGTCAAATGCGTGCGCAGCGTGGGAGTCGAGATCGATGACCTGGTGCTTGAGCCGCTGGCCAGCGGCGAGTCCGTGCTGACCCCCGAAGAAAAAGAGATCGGCGTCATCATGGCCGATATCGGCGGCGGCACGACCGATATCGCTGTATTCAAGGACGGCAGTATCTTTCACACATCCATCATCCCGGTGGCAGGCTATCAGTTCACCAGCGACCTCTCCATCGGCCTGGGATTGCCCTTCGAGATCGCGGAAGCGATGAAGAAGAAGTACGGCAACGTTTATCCCGAGACCGGCTCCAAGGATGAGGGGTCCACTCTGACGGTGGAAGACGGGCACAGCGTTTCCTACAAAGACCTTAGCAACATTTTGAGGGACCGCATGGAAGAGCTGCTCAGGCTGATACTTCTGGAGATGCCGGATACCAGCTATGCCTCTCTTGCTCCCGCAGGCCTGGTAATGACCGGCGGCGGATCTAAGATGAACGGGCTCGAGGCTCTGGCCCGCGCCACCATACGCATACCTACCAGGATCGGCGAACCGATGGGTGTCTACGGCATCACCGATGTTCTGCATGACCCGGCAAACGCCACCGGCGTGGGTCTACTGCTCTGGGCTATCAAAACAGGCGGCAAACCTACCTGGGAGGCAAAGCCCAAGCAGGCAGGCTCGGTGAACAATGTCATGGGTATGCTCAAGAAATTCTTCGGCGCATAAATTAAATTTTGGAAATTGCAGGAGGTTAATTAAAGAATGTCAAAATCAATGTTCTCGACCGCACCGGCCAAGATAAAGGCCATCGGCTGCGGTGGCGGCGGATCCAATGCCATCACCCGCATGGTCCGCGAAGGCATCAAAGGCGTGGAGTTCATTTGCATGAACACCGATGCCCAGGCGCTCGCGCTGGCTGAAGTCCCGGTACGCGTCCAGCTCGGCGAAAAACTGACCCGCGGCCTCGGCGCCGGCGGTGACCACAACGTCGGCCGCAAATCAGCCGAGGAAAGCCGCCAGGCTATCCAGGAAGTGGTGGCGGGCGCAGACATGGTATTCATCACCGCCGGAATGGGCGGCGGCACCGGCACAGGCAGCATACCAGTCGTCGCTGAAACAGCCAGATCCTCAGGCGCACTGACTATTGCCATCGTCACCAAACCCTTCGCATTCGAAGGCGGACGCCGCATGAAGGTCGCCGAGGAAGGTATACTTCAGCTGTGCGACAAGGTCGACACCCTGGTAATCATCCCCAACGATCGCATCATCGAACTCTGCGACAACAAGACCACCGTCGACAATGCCTTCAGGCTGGCAGACGATGTGCTGCGCCTGGGCGTGCAGGCCATCGCCGAGGTCGTTACCGTACCCGGACTGATCAACCTGGACTTTGCAGACATCAGGGCAATTATGAAGAACTCCGGCCCCGCCTGGATGTCGGTCGGCAAAGGCAAGGGCACAAACAGGGCCGTTGAGGCCGCCAAAAACGCGCTGGCAAGCCCGATGCTCGATGTGTCCATCAGCGGCGCCAAGGGCGTGCTCTTCAACGTCACCGGCGGCAGCAACCTCACACTCTTCGAGTGCAACGAAGCGGCAGACGTCATTGCACAGTCAGTCGATCCCGATGCCAACATCATTTTCGGCGTCGTCTTCAATCCCCAGATGGAAGACGAGGTACAGATCACCATCATAGCAACGGGTTTCACCGCGCAATATGGTTCAGGCGTACCCACTGAGGTCGAACTACGCAGACTGCTGAGAGGAGCAACCGAAGACAGCCTTGATGTTCCTTCATTCTTAAGGAGAGGCTCGCGTTATCCCAATGCGCAGGCGGCTGCCCCTCAGCCGGCAGGCATCAACAGGATGCAGCGCTGACCTTAAACAGAGAACCATAAGGCCTTATGAACAGGGCGGAGAAAATTCTCCGCCCTGTTCTATTTATGTCTCCCAAACCATTGACTCTTACTATATGTTGTGTTAGTATCCATTATGACCACATATTGTAGTGTTGATAGATGAAGTGCCCTTCATGCGGTGAGCCGGAATCCAAGGTAATAGACTCCAGAAGTCTGGGGGATGAGATCAGGCGGCGGCGCGAATGCATCGTTTGCCAATCTCGTTTTACTACCTACGAAAGGCTACAAAACCGGAGCCTGTATGTAATTAAAAAGGACGGCCGCCGCGAGGAATTCGACCGTGAGAAGCTTTTCTCAGGCATACGCAAGGCCTGCGAGAAACGTCCCATGCCTACCGGCACCATCGAGAAGCTGGTGGAGACAATCGAGACGGAACTTTACAGCCTTGGCAGGACGGAGGTATCCAGCTCTCTCATAGGAAAGTACGCCATTACCAAACTGTCTGAGCTGGATCACATAGCTTACATACGCTTCGCGAGTGTCTATTACGAGTTCTCCGATATCACGACTCTCAAACAGGCAGTTGATACACTTATAGAGAGCAAGCTCGGCGCACCGCTGGACGGCCAGCTTCCTCTCATCAACAAAGATGATCTGTCCGGGCAGCGGCGGCGATCGAGGCTGAAGCAACAAAATGGTAAATAAACAGATCAAGAATCAGCTTCCGGATTCCGTCAGAAATTTCGTAGCCAGGACGGTTTTTACCTATACCCAGACCATGGGCATCACCGATAGGCCCGAGCTCGAGGAGCTGACCGAACAAGTAATATCGAGGTTGGAGAAAAGAATGTCTATGGATGAACAGACCGCCGCTAATAGGATCGAACCAGCCCTTCCGGGCATGGAACACCTGGTTGCGCCCGTTGTACCACCGCTTCCACAAAAGGAACGCATTGTCACTATAGTGAATGAGCTGCTGGCCGAGAAAGCCAGTGTGAAGCCGCCTGCGGAGAAGCAACCAGGTCTACCACCCCCCACAGCCAGGGCTGCACAACCCGCCAGGCCAACACCGGTCACCAGGGCGGCCCGGGCCGAACTGAAGCTGTCGGATAATGCCATGGTAGTGTTGGAGAAACGATATCTGATGAAAGATAGCCAGGGCAATCCCGCCGAGAAAGCCGAGGACCTCTTCAGGAGAGTTAGCAAACACATAGCTTCAGCCGAAGTGATATTCGACAAGAATGCCGATGCCGTTGAATGGGAAGACAAGTTCTATCATTTAATGACTTCGCTTGATTTCCTGCCCAATTCACCCACGATGATGAATGCCGGACGTGAGCTGGGACAGCTATCCGCTTGCTTCGTCCTTCCCATTGAAGATTCCATGGAATCTATTTTTGATGCCGTTAAATACACGGCCCTGATTCATAAGAGCGGAGGAGGCACCGGGTTCTCATTTTCACGCCTCAGGCCCAAGCAGGACCGGGTGGGGTCAACTGGAGGCGTGGCCAGCGGACCGGTATCTTTTATGCGCGCCTTCGATACCGCAACGGACGTGATCAAACAGGGCGGCATGAGACGCGGCGCCAATATGGGCATACTTAACGTGGACCATCCCGACATACTGGAATTCATCACGTCCAAGGAGGACCCCAAGGCCTTCACCAACTTCAATATATCGGTGGCGGTCACCGATAGTTTCATGCAGGCTGTCGAGGACGATGGAGATTACAGCTTGATTAATCCCAATACCGGGGCCGTTGAAGGGCGTTTGAATGCCCGCCAGGTCTTTAAAAAGATAATTGACATGGCCTGGAAAACCGGGGATCCCGGCATCATTTTCATCGACAGAATCAACGATTTCAACTCGACACCTAACCTGGGCAGGATAGAAAGCACCAATCCTTGCGGCGAGCAACCGCTTCTTCCATACGAGTCATGCAATCTGGGATCCATCAACCTATCTCATATGCTGCGCCGGGCGAACGGCAAGTGCGAAATCGATTACAACAAGCTGCGAGAGTCGATCAAACTGGCCGTGCGTTTTCTGGATAACGTGATAGAGGTCAACCAATTCCCCCTGCCCCAGATAGCCGATATGACCCGCAGGACGCGCAAAATCGGCCTGGGAGTCATGGGTTTCGCTGATATGCTGATCGAGCTCAAGGTCCCGTACAATTCGGATAAGGCGCTGGACGTAGCGGAGAGGGTTATGCGCTTTATATCCGAGGAGTCCACGGCTGAGTCAGTCGCACTGGCGGCATCCCGAGGCGTTTTCCCCGCATTCAGCGGAAGCACCTACGACAGCAAGGGTGGTCCCAAGATCAGGAATGCCAACCGGACAACTATCGCACCTACCGGCACGCTCAGCATAATTGCTAACTGCTCGAGCGGCATCGAGCCGCTGTTTGCGCTCAGCTATTACCGGCACATACTGGATAACCAGAAGCTTATAGAGATCAATCCTTATTTCGAGGACGTTGCCAGAAAAGAGGGATTTTATTCTCCTGAACTGATGAAAAAACTGGCTGAGGGCGGCAGTCTGCATGATATGAAGGAGGTCCCGGGCTGGGTAAAGGAAGTATTTGTGACCTCTCACGAAATTTCACCGGAATGGCACGTGAAAATTCAGGCGGCTTTCCAAAAGTATACGGACAGCGCAGTCTCTAAGACAGTTAACCTTCCCTTCGAGGCAACCATTGAGGACGTGCAGAAGGTATATATTTCGGCATTTAAATCCGGACTCAAAGGAATAACCATTTACCGGGATAGAAGCCGTGAAAGCCAGGTGCTCAACACGGGACAGAAGGAGAGCCCCAAGCCCAGGGGGGCTGAAGCCGAATTCAGACCGTCACCCAGGCAACGGCCGAAGATCACAAGGGGCATAACTGAACGGGTTACGACCGGCTGCGGCTATATTTATGTTACGGTCAACTTCGATGACAAAGGCATCTGCGAAGTATTTTCCAGCCTGGGTAAAGCGGGAGGCTGCGCCTCCGCTCAGCTAGAGGCCACCAGCAGGCTTATATCGCTGATACTGCGGTCGGGTATTGAGGTGTCCTCGGTGATAAAGCAGCTGAGGACCATCAGATGCCCCTCGGTATCCTGGGAAAACGGCCGCGCCATTCTATCCTGTGCAGATGCGATCGGCAGTGTACTTGAGAAATATGTTAAAAAAGAGGATGATAATACATCAGATTATGAAATGAGCCAGCAGGCCAATTATATCGGCCAGTGCCCGGATTGCAGCAACCAGCTGGTATACCAGGAAGGTTGCCATATATGCCCGAGCTGCGGCTATACTAAATGCGGATGATGTAACCTGACAGGACCTGTGAGGTGGATGTTGTATGGATACCACTGAGAATCGCTATTCCCTTGCGTATAAACAGATAGCCAAGGTTGCCAATGATTCGCTTCCCCTCAACAAGCTAACAAGCTCCATTGCTGCCAGCGCTGCCAAGGGGCTGCGGGCCTCAGGCTGCGCCATCATGCTGCTCAATCCGCGCAAGGAATATCTCGATATAATCGGCGCATGGGGATTAAGCGACCTTTACCTGCGCAAGGGAGCCATCAATGCTCGAAAAAGCTATCCTGATATACTTGACGGCAAGATCGTTGCTGTAGACGACATTTTCTCCGATAAAAGGACTCAGTATCCCGAGCAGGCCGCCCGAGAGCAGTTAATATCATTGCTGGGTGCGCCCATCGTCCAGCACGGCGAGGTGATCGGCGAGATACGAATTTACACCCGGGAAAAAAGGCGCTTTAAACCAAACGAGAAGGATTTCATCTCCACGGTGGCCAATTTGATTGCGTTGACGCTCGAGAAAATTGAGCTTGCCCAGGACCTCAACAACCGCCACCAGTCCAATATCGAGCAGCAGAAAAGGCTGACCAGTTTCTCCGTCCTGCCGCTGTCACCCATTAGACCTGTCAATTTCGGACATCCCAGCGAAGAGGAGTTTGCACGCCTGTTGGATTTCTATCAGGTGGAATGGTTATACGAACCTCGCTCATTCCCCCTTTCCACACAGGACAACAGGATAACAGAGATGTTCACCCCCGATTTCTATTTGCCCGAGATCGATTTGTATATAGAGCTCACCACGTCAAAACAAAGCCTTATCACGGAGAAGAATCGCAAGGTACGCCATTTGAAGGAGCTCTATCCGGATATTAGCATCAAGCTGCTGAATAAAGGAGACTATTTGAAATTGTTTGCCCGGCACGGGTTCATCCCGCTGGGCGAGAACAAGATGAAAGGCGTACAGCGCTATCTGTTCAGCAAGACCCAGATCCAGCGCCGTGTGAAATTGCTGGCGAAGCAGATTTCAAAGGACTACCAGGGACAGGAGGTTGTCCTCATCGGCATCCTGAAGGGTGTTGTCTGCTTTATGTCCGACCTCATGCTGCACATGTCCATACCGGTCACGGTGGACTTTATGGCTATATCAACACCGGCCGACAAGGCCGACCTTTCAGTCAGGATAACGAAGGACCTGGATACTGATATCGCGAACAGGCATGTTCTGATGGTGGAGGATATCGTTGACACCGGTATGACGCTGAACTATGTGCTCAATAACCTGTACGCCCGAAAACCGGCCAGTCTGAAGGTCTGTACCCTGCTGGATAAACGTGTCCGCCGTTTGATCGACGTGCCGCTGGATTACGTGGGTTTCGAAGTGCCGGACGAGTTTGTTGTGGGATACGGGCTGGATATGGGCGGAAAATATCGCAATCTGCCTTCTATCGCGATATTGGAATAGCTACAAAAAATAAAACGCCCCAAGTAACCTCGTTTTCCCGGTTCCTCATCCACCCCCTCTCACCGGCCAGCCTTCGCTCACCATGTGTTAGGGCCTCTGCCTCCCCGTTCCAACTTTGATTACTTGGGACGTTTATAAAATTAGCACATAACCGCATACATGTCAATACCCCACTTAAACGTAAAAAATATTTTTGAAAAAAATTTTTACCGCGTTAATTTTACCCTATCTACAGTATATGTAATTGCTGTAGAGCATCGGCAATATCGCGGCCGTAAAAAAGTGAGAATATGCCAGCAACAGCAAAAAAAAGGCCGAACTGCATGGGCTGGTCTAACTTCTTAATCCTGAGCGCCACAAGCACAGTAGCTGTCAATCCTCCCGCGAGAACAGCCATGCCTAATGCGATCAGGACAACAGGATAACCAACTGACGCACCAATCAATCCCGCCATACCTACATCACCGAATCCCATCAGTTTTTTCTTAAACGCTTTTGGGACCGCCCAGATCAGAAAAAATATGCCAAAGCCTGCGGCAAATCCCGACAGTGCGCTTACTATATCAGGCGCACTACCTATAAAAGGTTCAAGTGCCGCAAAGATAAGCGCCACTGCGATACCTGGATAAACAATGATATGCGGTAGCAATTCCTGTTCCAGGTCAGTAATAAAGAGTATGATCAGAAAGCACCCTAAAACAATAGTCACTAGCATCTGCCATGATAGGCCATAGATGATGAATGCTGAAATAAAAAACAGCCCTGTGAACAGTTCTATCAGCAGTGAACGTACCGGTATTGCCTGTCCGCAATAGCGGCATTTTCCCTTCAATATCAGATAACTGATAATAGGAACCAGATCGCGTGGCTTCAATATGTGACCACATCTAAAACAGTGTGAAGGTGGATAAAGAATGGACTGCCTCCCGGGCACCCGGTCCGCAACAACGTTCAGAAAGCTACCGACGCTAATTCCGAGCAGAAAAAAAACGACAGAAAAAAATATATTCAAATTAACTCCCACCAAGTGCTGACAGCAGCTTCTCAACATACGGCCGGAAACTCTCTTGCTCCCTGCCTAAATTTGTCAGCATATCTCGAAGAATTGCAGCTTCATCTGATGTAATATTGCCAGCCGCCTGCTGAAAAGAATCTGCTGCATCCGGCAATCGCCTTTCATAAACTTTAGCCGTGCCTAATAAAGCCTTTCCTAACCAATCGTCTGGATGACAGCTATCGTAAACCTGTAATCCCTCCACAACTTTATCAAGTCCACCGTACAGTGCCAGATTTCGACAAACGTCCATATAATATGCATAATTTCTATAATCGAGTTTGATCGGGAATATGAAGCAGTTAGCTGCCGAGCAGTGGCAGCGTTGATAGGTATCGAGAACACCCATATAGTAAGTAGTTTGAATCCATTCGCCATCCGCTTCCCGCGACTCTTTCAGCAGTCGCTGTGCCTCTGCATAATTACCGCCCAACATGGCAGCCAGCGCCCATTTGTTCAATATTACGGCATTATCAGGATATAGAGCATTTGCACGCTGATAGCAATCATAAGCATCTTGCCATTTATCGGCATTTGCATGACCGGCCCAATATGTATACATATCACCGGTTGTATAGCTCCAATAAGACAGGTAAGGCTCCAGCTTGCCGGCCGTCTCATAAGCCGCAACGCTTAAGGCCATTAATTCGGACGTCTCCACGCGATCATTTGAGCTGATAGCCAATCGGAATGCATAGGCCCCTATATGCCCGTAGTAAGTTGCTTCACCAGGCTCTAATTTTACAACTTCAGCCAGTGTCGACATTGTCGTTTTTGAATCATCCGACCATGTGCTCAACGCGCTGTTCAATCTCATGTCCGCAAGCATAGGACTCAGCGTCAATCCGAAGCCAACAAAGATAAATACCATTACTATTAGCACGGCAATAAGATTGCTAATGCTCTTCCGGTTCGACTTAAGCGGTGACCATTTATTATCTGATATATGTGAGGTAAGGTCAGGACTTGTTTCTTTATTGCCCCTTTCCTGATTGAACAGTACGACTACTAAACTTAAAAGCAGCCAGAATAATAGATCAGGCAGTATAGCCGTCGGGTTAAACAATATATAGATACAATACTGGGCCATACCGGCGACGAAGGAAGCCGTTAGAAGTATCATATCCCTCTGTTTTACCTCATATAACACCTTGAGAGATAGATAAAAGAAAATAATCACAATAGCCAGAAAAGACGCCAATCCCAGTAAACCTATTGTCGTTGCAAGGTAAAGATAATGGTTTTCCGGTTGTCCCAGCAGAACCGAGTTAAACGTATCACTGCTCTTCATATTGATGGGATATCGTACCTGCGATACTATGGCGAAAGTCTCCGGTCCGTACCCTACCCATTTTCTTAACCCATGCAGTGTATCCTGGTAAAAAGGTACTTCGGGCGAATCCGTTATGGTCGTTACTGCCGACTTCCATTCGCTGACTCTAAGTACCAGTGTATTTAATCCGGTTTTTCCGGCCACGGAAGACTCCTGAGAAGGCACCGCAGGCGAACTATTCGTATCACTCAGTAACGTCTGCCCCACAATAAATATGGCCGCCATTAAAAGCACTAGCAAAACAGTTATGCTTATAGCCAGGATGGACTTTTTATTAAAACGAACACCGGCTGCCAGTAAAAAGATGAAAATACCCGGTATGAATAGAAGTATAGTTATTGCATACTGCGCAAGAACAAGGCATACAACTTCGAGCACGAACGCGGTTAACAATCCAATTGTCTTTGCTGATTTCCATCTCCTGGAATCGGGGCCTTCTCTAACGACAGCGATAAGTGCCAGAGTAATCGGAATATTAATGGAGATGAAGCAACTCAAAGACAGTGGATTACCATCGGTCGATGATATACGTCCATTTCTGGAAAGCCATGACAGCAACCAGGGATCAGCAAATTCCAGAATCCCGAATAAAGATACGAAGGCTGCTGAAAATACGAGCGTTATAAGCACACGATAAAGCTGTGAACGTTTTTGTATCGAGAGACTCAATATAAGAAAGAAGATTATCCATGCAACAGTGGAGACCAGCCCGTTTTTTCGTGCCAGGCTGCCCCACAAACTGGCATCGGGCATGATAGAAAGTGCCGTCGATACCAGCCAGCATAATCCAAATAGGATTACAGCAAACTGCAGCGGAAACTGTCTGACAATTGATAAGAGATTTATATTTCTGCGGTCCTTAATTGAAATAAACCAGCGGGCTATAAATAAACCCAGTAGCAATGACACTCCAAACTGCAGCAGCAACGCCTTGGCGAAGTAAAAGACCTGATATCCAAATGGATTAAAGTAAACGGGCAGCAGAAATATCAACACTAGCCATGTGGCTTCTAATGCCGAAAGCAGCCTCGCAGACAAGTACGTCCCGGGTAGCGTCTCAGCACCCCTCATCAAACCCCAACCCTGCGGCTTTCATCACATCCATTGCTTCCGCCGAATACTAGAATATTTGTAATTATTTCAAAAGCGGTACTTAAGTACTGTGGGATTATTACCATATACTTATTGACCTTGATATTAAGATATTGTATAAATTAACCAGGACAAATTAAAGTCCGGTTGGGTCGGTCCGGACCTGTTTAAAAAACAAGGAGGATAAATACATGAAAAAATTTTTCAAGCATGGTAACAAAGGCTTCACGTTAATTGAACTGCTGGTCGTGATAGCGATACTGGGCACTCTGGCAGCAGTGGTAGTACTAAACGTAACTAAATTCATGGGCGAGGGCAGGGAACAAGCCAACGCCACTGATAAGGCTAATATTCAAACTGCTATAGCTGCGTACATGTATGATAATAACGGCACACCCCCGGCCAGCCCCATAACCGCGGGAGATACCAACAGCAGTGTTGCAGCTTACCTGTTGAGCGCACCAAAGTGCACGTACACGGTTGACCAGAGCACCGGTGCCATAACCGCCCAGACCTGCCCGTAATTTCATCCTCTGATATTTAAGAAGGGGCGTGAAGCACACTTCACGCCCCTTCTGTATTCCTATGCAGCGGCTATATATTCGCCGCTCTCATCAACTTGTTGACATCTTCTGCATCCTGGCAAAAGGCAAATACCTGCTCCCTGGTAATAATACCTTTCCTGTATAAATCCACCAGCGCGTCATCCAATGTCCTCATGCCAATATTGGAGCTGGTCCGTATGGTATTTGGAATTAGGAATGGTTTACCCTCTCGTATTAGATTCTTGACCGCGGCGTTGGCCAGCATAATTTCTACCGCTGCTACCCTGCCACCGCTGATTCGCGGTACCAGGACCTGGCTGAAGACCGCTATGAGCGTCGAGGCCAACCGTGCCTGTGCCATAGGCCTTTCGTGCGGTGGAAAAAGATCTACTATTCTTTCGACAGATTGTGCTGCGCTCGGCGCATGTCCTGTTGAAAGAACAAGGTGACCTGTCTCCGCAACCGTAAGTACAGCTGACGCGGTTTCCAGGTCGCGCATTTCACCCACCAGTATGACATCAGGGTCCTGCCTGAGAACATACTTGAGGGCATTAACGAATGAGCGCGTATCCTGATCCAGTTCCCTCTGGGAAAAAGCGCATTTAATGTTAGGATGCACGTATTCAACTGGATCTTCTATCGTTACTATGTAACGTTTCATGGTTTGGTTGAGATGATTAAGCATTGCCGCAATGCTGGTGCTTTTACCCGATCCGGTGGGGCCGGTTACAAGTATCAGACCGCGGGGTCGGTTGATCACCTCCTTGCAAATGTCTGGCAAGCCAAGGTCATCGACCGTCGGTATACGTTGGGGTAGCATACGAATCGCCAGGCTGATGGATCCTTGCTGCCAGCAGGCATTGCATCTGCCACGGCCACCGGTCAGCAATGAATATGCAAAGTCAACTTCAAGCTCACTGGAAAAAATATCCTGCTGCCGGGCCGGCGCAATCTGACTGAACAGATCGCTGATGTCATCGCTCCCCATAACCGGCAGACCTTCCGCCGGTCTGAGCTCCCCATCAATGCGAAAGAGGGGCGGCACACCCACAATAAGATGCAGGTCCGAAGCCCTGCTGTCAACCGCCAGCTTCAATAAATCATCGATACGCATTATGAAAAATTCTCATCTATGGATTTACATTTAACTGAAGTGTAAATAGAACTTCAGTAAAGGAAGATGCACCTACTGAGCTGATCATTACCAGCTT
>JAEAME010000755.1_pt1 | contig 28464 bp, 22 predicted proteins | sample 8958731 | NCBI WGS metagenome assembly JAEAME01 (sample SAMN16933194, study PRJNA681113) | bioreactor sludge metagenome | isolation source: anerobic bioreactor sludge (Control) | place: India:Bengaluru | collected 2018-10-24 | reverse complement strand
GAAGAACGTTACAGGACAGCCATTGAGTCTTCTAACGATGGAGTAAGCCTTGTAAAGGGGGGCGTCTTTATCTCCGTCAACAGGAAATACCTGGAAATATTCGGTTACGAAATCCCTGAAGATATTATAGGAAAGCCGACCAGCATAGTTGTGCACCCTGATTTTCGTGAAGAGCAAAAAGAGTTTCGCAAAAGAAGGGAACAGAGGGAAGCGGCGCCGAACCGTTTTGAATTTAAAGGGCTCAAAAGAGACGGCACCGAAATATATATAGATGCCTCCGTCACTGAAACAACTTACAAGGGAGAACAGGTCTTATTTATCTTTACGAGAGACATTACAGAGCATAAAAGAGCGGAAGAAGCAATTAACAGGCTTGCCATGATTGTTCGTAACAGCAGTGAACTCGTGAATCTCGCTGATCTTGAAGGGAATATGATTTTTCTCAATGAAGCCGGTTCAAAGATGCTCGGCATTGATCCTGAAGACGTTGATAAAACGCATATTATGGACGTAATCCCCAGCCATTTGAAAAATTTCGCTAAAGCCGAATTGCTTCCGGCCCTTTTGAGCGGAGGAAACTGGGAAGGAGAACTTCAATACATAAATCTGAAAACAAAAACCATCACTGACGTGCACGCCATGACATTTGTCATCAACGACCCCCACACAGGACAGCAAAAATACCTGGCAAATGTATCCCTCGATATTTCCCAGCGCAAACAGGCCGAAGAAGACCTCAGGAAACTCAACGCCGAACTTGAAAACAGGGTTGTTGAAAGAACAGCGGAATTGATGGACCTTTATAATAACGCGCCCTGCGGATACCATTCGGTTGATGAGAAAGGAAATATCATACTTATCAACGACACAGAACTGAATATGTTCGGCTACGAGCGGAAAGAGCTTATCGGAAAACGATTTGGAGATATATGCGCAGAAGAGAGTAATAAAATATTTAAAGAGAACGCATCTTTCTTCATGAAACAGGGTTCGATCAAAAACCTTGAAGTTGATATCATTAAAAAAGACGGAGCTATTCTTCCTGTATTACTGAACGCTGTCGCGGTGAAAGATGTCTCCGGTAAATTCCTCTATTCACGGACTACAATCCTGGATAACTCTGAACATAAAGAGGCGGAAAAAGAAATCCGGAAACTGAACGATGAACTGGAGGCCCGCGCGCAGAAGCTTCAATCCATTAATAAAGAGCTTGAATCTTTCACCTATTCCGTGTCCCACGACCTGAAGGCGCCGCTCCGAGGCATAGACGGCTACAGCAAATTACTACTGGAAGACTATGCCGACAAACTTGACGCCGACGGGCGTACTTTCATTCATACCATACGCGGCGGGACAGCACAGATGATCCAACTCATCGATGATCTTCTGGGATATTCCCGGCTCGAACGCCGTACCCTTGTTCCCGATAATATCCTCATATCTCCTTTTGTTGAAAAATTACTCATTAAGTATGCCGATGAAATAGAGTCCCGTGATGTTAAGCTCACAGTGGCCCTCCTCGAAGTGGTACTACACACTGACGCGGACGGGCTCGGTGTGGTACTGCGGAACCTCATCGACAATGCCTTCAAATTTACCCGTGATGTGCCTGAACCGGCAATTTCAATCTCATGTAACGTAAACGAAGATAGATTTATCATATGGGTGAAAGACAACGGGATCGGCTTTGATATGACCTATCATGACAAGATATTTGAGATATTTCATCGCTTACAACCTTCCGAAGGGTATTCCGGCACCGGTATCGGTCTTGCCATGGCACGAAAGGCCGCGGAACGCATGGGCGGACGTCTGTGGGCTGAAAGCAAGCCCGGTAAGGGCTCTACTTTTTTTATGGAGATTCCACTCAAATTGGAGAGCCTTTGATAATCGGGCATTTTTTATTTTACATATTATGTAAACAGGGTGTATAAAGTTATCGGTGATTAACGCATGAATGTTCTCTATGTGGAAGACAATCAATCTGACGCCGACCTTTTAAAGAGGGCCTTGTCGAAGACAGCGCCTCACATCACCCTGGAATGGGTTACTACGATCAAAGAAGCTCTCCTTAAGCTTAAGTCATGCACACCTGACCATCCGGTCTATGACCTGCTCCTTACCGATATGGAATTACCTGACGGTGAAGGGGTTTCCCTAATACCGTATCTTAATGAAAATAATCTGCCTATAGCCGTCGTCATCATTACCGGCATGGGAAGCGAAGAAGCGGCTGTGGCGGCCCTCAAAGTCGGTATCAGTGATTATGTTGCCAAGCAGGGTGACTATCTCTCCCGTCTGCCCGATATTCTTGGAACGGCACTGCGCAGATACAGAGTTGAGGCGGACCGTCATCTGGAAACATTCCGTGTTCTCTATGTCGAGCACGATGCCACGGACATCAACCTTACGACATCCCATTTTTCACATTATGCTCCTTACATCCGGCTGGATATAGTCCGTTCCGCCGAGGATGTTCTGAAGAAAATGCCGTCTTCGGGAAAGAGTTCTCCGGATGTCCGGAATGTTTGTGATGTCCTTCTCGTCGACTATCATCTCCCGCACATGAAGGGTATTAAGCTTCTGAAAGAACTTCTCGAAGTCCGACATCTTGATCTTCCCGTTGTCGTACTCGCCGAACACGGAGATAAAGAGAGCGTCATGCAGGCATTCCGTCTCGGCGCCATGGATTATGTGGTGAAACATCCTGCTTACCTTCATCAACTCGTTGGAGTCCTGGAAAATACTTTTCACCGGGCACAGCTGGCACGTGAACAGAAAGCGCTCAAGGCGAGTGAAGAATATTTCCGTTCACTCATAGAGAATCATGGCGCTTCATGGAATTAGTCGGCAAGGGAACGGTTAATCCTTCCGGTCAAAATATCGCTATAATCAGCATACGAGACGTTACGCAACGCAAAGAAGCTGAACAAAAGCTGTTTGAATCGGAGGAACGTTACAGGGCGGCAATTGAAAACTCCAACGACGGCGTAGCTATTGTCAGAGGGGATGAGCATATCTATGTGAATCAAAAATTTCTCGACATATTCGGCTACGATAAACCGGAAGAGATAGTAGGTACGTCAACATATATTATCGCCCATCCTGACGACCGGCCTGTAATTATGGAATACAATCGTAAAAGACAGCGGGGTGAATTGGCTCCTTCGCAATACACCTTTAAGGGGATTAAAAAAGACGGCACTCATTGTTATATTAACGTTTCAGCAACTGCAATGTCCCTCAAGGGCCAGGCTGTCACGCTTGCTTTCTTAAGGGATATCACGGAGCAAATCCTTGCCGAGCAGAAGATCATCGAGTCGCAACAATTCCTCCACGCCATTCTCGCGGCTTCTCCAATAGGCATCGGCCGGATAAAAAACAGAGTTGTCGACTGGGTAAATGAAGCATTGTGCCGTATGTCCGGTTACACCCTCGACGAAATAAAAGGAAAAGGCGTCGCGCTTTTCTATGAAAGCGAAGAAGAGTGCGAGAGGGCCGGCAAAATCCTTTACGCGGAAGGCCAGGTTGAGGCAAAATTAAGGACAAAAAACGGCGAGATCCGTTACGCGTATATACAGCTATCGCCCACAGACAGCGTTTCCTTTATCTTCACCGTTACCGATCTAACCCAGCAGAAAAAGGCGGAAGAGGCCCTCAAGAAAAGCGAGATGCTGTTCCGTACCCTGGCGGAGAAATCGTCGGAGATACTCATGCTCGGAAATTCGAAGCGTGAGCGCACATACGTATCACCGAATATAACCAAAGTACTCGGTTATTCCGTTGAAGAGTTTCTTGCGGAAAATGAGGCCGGCTTTATCCACCCCGATTCGGTCCGCATAGGAGAGTCCGCGCGCTCCTGGGCCATTGAACATCCCGGTGAATCGGTGACGTTCGAAGGGAGAAACCGCCACAAGGACGGCGGCTGGCGATGGTTTGAAACCACGGCATGCAATATGCTTGACGAACCCCATGTCAACGCCATGGTAATGACTCTCAAGGACATCACCGATCGAAAAGCGGCTGAAGAAGCGCTTCTGGAATCGGAAACGAAATACCGCACCGTCGTAGAAAACTCTCTCGTCGGTTTTTACATCATACAGGACAATCTCTTCCGATTTGCCAACAGAAGGTTTTGCGAAATGTTCGGAAACACCTACGATGAAGTTATCGGTAAGATGAGCCCTATTGACAGCGCTCATCCTGATGACAGAAAGATAGTGGAAGATAATATACGAAGACGCCTAACAGGCCAGACCGATTATATCGAATACGAGTTCAGGGCCCTGAAAAAGAGCGGCGACGCTATTAACGTGAAAGTCATGGGGAGTTCCACGATATACAATGGCCGACCTGCCATTACAGGCACTATTATCGATATCACCAAAGAAAAAACGCTGGAGTCACAACTCCGGCAGGCACAGAAGATGGAAGCAATCGGTACGCTGGCAGGAGGTGTCGCCCATGATTTTAATAATATTCTGACTGCCCTCACGGGATACGGGACCCTTCTGCAGCTGAAACTCGATAAGGAGAACCCTCTGAGGCATTATGTCGATCAGATACTATCGGCTTCCCTGAAGGGAGCCAATCTCACCAGGAGTCTTCTTGCTTTCAGCAGGAAACAGCCGATAACACTCAGTCCGATTAATCTTAACGATATTGTCAGAGGAACAGAAAAGCTGTTAAGACGACTCCTTACCGAAGATATCATTCTCAAGACTGATCTAAGCTCAGATGATATCATGCTCATGGCTGATTCAACACAGATCGACCAGATTCTTTTTAACCTCATCACCAACTCGCGGGACGCTATGCCGAAAGGCGGATCGCTCACTATTGAGACAAAAATAGTTGAGATAGACAAGCATTTTAAGTCAATGCACGGTTTCGGCAAACCGGGGGAATATGCCCTTCTCTCCATCTCAGACACCGGCACGGGCATGGTCGCTGGAGTGAAAGAACATATTTTCGATCCCTTTTTTACCACAAAGGAAGTTGGGAAAGGAACAGGACTTGGCCTCTCAACGACCTATGGCATCGTAAAACAACATAACGGATATATAACCGTATACAGCGAACTCGACGTAGGCACAACAGTCCGCGTTTACCTCCCCCTGACAGGTGTGGCTCCCAAAGCCGATACATCTTCTTCAGAAGCTATCAAAGGAGGGACCGAGACCGTTCTCGTCGCGGAAGACAACAAAGAAGTAAGGCAGCTCATAAAAAACATTCTTATCGAATTCGGATACACTGTTATAGAGGCTAAAGACGGCGAAGACGCCATAAGTAAATTTTATAAACAGAGAGACATAGACCTGTTTATCCTTGATTCTGTCATGCCGAAGAAGAATGGAAAGGCTGTATATGATGAAATAAGTGCCACAAACCCTCATATTAAAACAATATTCATCAGCGGCTATACGCGCGATATCGTTCTCGATAAGGGTATTGAAGACAAGCAATTTGACTTCGTCGCGAAGCCTTTGTCACCGAAAGGGCTACTGGAAAAAGTGCGGGAGGTACTGGATAGAAAATAATGATCAATTATCAAATTACAATAACCAAAAAAAGTATTCACGCTTTGTATCTTGGTGCTTGGTAATTGTTCATTGCTGTATGAGAGGGGGGTGGATTAATGAACATCCTGTATGTGGAAGATAATCCGGTCGATGCCGATCTCTTGATCCGTAAGTTTGCCCGGTCAGTCCCGGAATGGGGCATAGACTGGGTCAATAACCTTACCGGTGTATACACAAAACTCAAAGAGTGGGACCCCGGGCAGAAGATCTATGATATCATTCTCACTGACATGCGGCTCCCTGACGGGAACGGCATATCACTCCTGTCTTTTCTTCATGAACGGAGCATCTCTCTTCCCACCATTGTACTTACCGGTCTTGGAAACGAAGAAACGGTCGTCGCCGCCTTGAAAGCCGGAGCAACCGACTATATCGTGAAGCGCGAAGACTACCTGACACGCCTGCCCGCTGTCATAGAGAAGGCGCTCAATCGCCACGAGATTGAGATCGCCCGCTCCCTGCAAAGGCTGAAGGTCCTTTACGCGGAGCATCACCTGACCGATGTTGATGAAACACATTCCCACTTTGCTGCGTATGCTCCACATATCTATCTCGATGTGGTCAATTCCGCTGAAGAAATACTGAAAAAACTGCTACCTGCAGATAAAAATCAAAAAGCCTATGACATATTGCTTATCTCCTATCATCTACCGGACATGAATGCCCTGGAGCTTTTAAAAGAAATCCGTGAGGTACACAGCCTCGATATCCCCGTTGTTTTTGTGACCGGACATGGTGATGAAGAAATCGCGCTCCAGGCACTGCGTCTCGGGGCAATGGATTACATCGTAAAAACCGGCGGTTATCTTTTTAAACTTCCTCCTATTCTGGAAAAAAAATAGAAAGTATAAAGCTGGCCGGCGCTATTCATGATCTTGGAAAAATATCGATACCGGCAGAGATCCTCAGCACACCCCGTAAACTTACAGACATCGAATTCAATATTATTAAAACTCACTCTTCAACAGGATATGATATTTTAAAAGACATAGAATTCCCCTGGCCGATAGCTCAAATCGTCCTTCAGCACCATGAAAGACTGGACGGCTCAGGATATCCTTCCTGTCTTAAAGAGAATGAAACCCTTCTGGAAGCAAAAATTATAGCCGTGGCAGATATTACCGAAGCAATTTCTTCCTTTCGTCCATACAGACCGGCTCTGGGAATCGACGTGGCGCTTGAGGAAGTGGAGAAAAATATGGGAATTCTCTATGACGCAAAAACGGCCGAAATATGCATTCAATTATTCAGGGAAAAAGGTTTTGCCTTCGAATAGGAAGATAATATCCTGGTACATTCATTTATCCCAAAAAAAGTTACCTGATCGCGGTTTCCGGTAAAATACTCTTTCGTTATTCCTTAATTGCTTCAATAAATTTTTTTACGAGAGAAGGATCAAATTGTGTGCCCGCGCATTTATTCAGTTCCGCCAGTGCCTCGTTTTTTGACATCGCCAGCCGGTGAGGACGATCGCTCGTCATTGATATATAGGCATCAATTATGGCGATGACTCTGCTTTCGAGGGGAATCTCATTTCCCTTGAGGCCAAGCGGGTAGCCGTTGCCGTTCCACCATTCGTGGTGTTTCAAAATATAATCAGAAACATGGGCAAGGTCCGGCGCGGACTGAGCGATACGGTGGCCGACATCGGAGTGTTTTTGAATTTCGATAAATTCTTCCGGTGTAAGACGACCGGGTTTGCGAAGTATATCATCGTGCACACTAATATTACCCACATCGTGGAATTGTGAGGCTAAAACAAGGTCGCGTATTCTCCTTTTGTTGATACCCGTAGCCTGTGCCAGTATTATCGCGAGTTTCGAAAAGCGCGCAGACGACCGTTTTTCCAACACACCTTTTACTTCCACAGAATTAATAAGGTTCTTAACAATAAGATTGCGGGCATTTTGACTGCTGTAAAGTTTCTCTTTATACATATTGTTGTCGGCTTCCCGATAAAGTTCCGCCATGCTTTGATTTGGATTGTCGCGGATCGCGAAACCGGTTGCGATGCTGAGCGGCAAAAGGGTATTTTTTCTATTATACACAGCGCTGGCGCGCTTAATTCGCTGGCAAATATTTTCCACCTTTGATCTGGGACTGTTGGGAAGAATCGTGGCAAACTCGTCGCCGCCTACTCTTGCCACAACATCGCCTTCACGAAAACATTTTCGTATTACCCTTGATGCCGCGATGAGGAGCTGATCGCCCTTATTGTGCCCGAGAGTATCATTAATAAGCTTAAGCCCGTCAATATCGAAAACAATAAGACCAACAAGCTCAAAACGGCTATTATCGAGACGATGCATCTCCTCCTCAAAGTATACCCGGTTGTAAAGGCCCGTGAGGGAATCGTGAAGACTGAGATATTTTAGTTTCTCCTCCGTCTTTTTCAGGTTCGTAATGTCCTTCGAAACAACCGCAACATATTTGACTTTGTTCGTATTCGCCTTCATGATAGGGCTCATGGTACGAAGAGCGTAGCGCTCAATCTTCCTGTCTTTATATTCATATCGACAAGAAATGCCCGTTTTAAAAACCTTGTTCACGTAGTTCTCAAATTCCCTTGTATCGTTTGTGTCATGAAAATCACCATATCGCTTACCGATAATTTTCTTCTCAGTTGTTTTCAACCGCGTCAGCACCCTTCCATTGACGAACTGATACCGGTAATCTTTGTCAATCATGTAGATCGAATCATCGGTGGATTCTATGAGGGAACGGTATTTCTCTTCGCTTATTTTTGTTCTTACTTCTCCTTCAATTATTTCAGTAATATTCAAGAAAGAAATAATTGTTTTCTCTGTCCCGGAAATGAAACTCTTCGTCGCTATGACATCTTTTATTCTTCCTTTTCTGTCAAAAAACTTAACTTCATAATGTCTCGAAACATTCCTTTTCTGGCTTGCGATAAAATCTTCATATTCCGCTTTTCTGGCGGGATCGCTATTGGCAATGAAGGTAGTCCATTTTTTTCTTCCTTCAAGCTCTTTTCTTAAGTAGCCGGAAAATTTTTCAAATTCCCGGTTCGCAAGAAATATTTTCCCATCTCTGTCAACAATGACAGCTGCTATTCCTATTGATTTGAGCAGGATGCTGTTAGTATTCGTGCCCTCGGCGGCTTGTTTTTTTTTGCTGAGTTCAGATAACAATTTTCCCATATACTTTTTTCTACCCGCCTTAGATATCGTATTCGGCAGACATGGCCTAAGTACATTATATACAATTTGTAATGTATAGCAACAAAATCATTATTTCATTATAAATTCAATATATTCTGATTCCCAGACCCTGTTTCCCGAACCTTGTTCCCCTGTCCCCCTTCTGAGTTTAGGCTTTAAATGTAAATAATGTCTAAGGGCGAGTCCGTCACTCGTTCTAACCCGTTCTTCCTGACAATAAAATCAACCTCAATACCGACAGCACCCTCTCCGGGTATGATAAACTTCGGCTCAAAGGCAAAAACCATGCCCTCTTTCAGTATCGTTGTGTGTCTCGGTGTAATAACAGGCAGTTCATTGATTTCCAGACCAAGGCCGTGTCCGGCAAAACTCACCTGCCCTTCCCCATAGCCCATGAAATAATCTTCGAGCTCTGCATTTTTTACCCGGTCAAGGGCCCTGCGAAATATCTCTGTCGCGTCTGTTCCTTCCTTCGCGAATTCCATCGTCTCTTCCACGATGTCGCGGGAAACCTGATAACCTTTCATGAAAATTTCTTTCAGCCAATCTACCGCGTAGACCCTCGTTTCATCCGTTATGTAGCCGTTGTACCCGCCGCCATAGTCAATGATAACAGGGGTTCCTTTTGCGATTTTTTGTATCGACGCGCCCTGTGCTATGGCGTGTGTTACCCCAAAACCCGCCATGGGTACATCAGAGTGGGAGTGTATGGTGGTCGAATGGCCGTGGCCAACATAACCACACATCATTTCCTGGTTGAGCCCCCGCATCCTGAGGAATCCCTGATGTCCTGCTTTTCTTCCTTCTGCAATAATCGCGGCCTCGATGTCGATTTCACGCATCCCTTCTTTTATAATCTCTTTCGCTTTTTGAAATACATGGCTGCAAATCCGGCCGGATTTGACAATCTGGGCTATCTCGAATCCACTTTTAATGAGGCGCAGGTCTTTTATAAGAGGCGATACATCGATGAAATTGTCCCGGCCAAGTATTGATTTCCAGCGCTCGAAAAGAGCGACAGGTATGACGTCAAATTCCATACCCCATAAGCCCTTGACAACACCCTTTGAGTTCAGGATATCGCCGACATCCTTGTCTTTTTTGATGGGGATTATTTCAAGAGGCGATTCCTCGCTTGCCCTGTACAGACTCCGCTCCACAAAGAAAAGCGGTTCCCCATCTGATGGGACAACGAGTACTCCTTTCTGAAGTGTCCCTGTAAAATAAAAAAGGTCAACATTCTGGAGAATGACGGCATAGTCAATGCCCGATTGCGTCATTCTTTTTTGCAGGCCCTCAATTCTTGTTTCTATTTCTTTTTTCGGTGTAAGCTCACAGTTGTTTAAGCTTTTGTACATATTCCACGACCTTTTCGATGATGTTTTCTTTAGGTATCTTTTCAGCCGTCTTCTCACTTCTTAATTTGATTTCAACGAGACCTTCTTTCAGATTGCGCTCACCGATAGTCACCCTCAGGGGGATGCCGATGAGATCGCAATCTTTGAACTTGACACCGGGGCGCTCATCTCTGTCATCAAGAAGTACATCTATCCCTTTATCGAGAAGACCAGTATAGACAGCACGGGCAACATCCATGCTTTCTCCGTGTAATGTGTTGACAGGCAGTACATTGACCTCGAATGGCGCGATGGCGGCGGGCAGAATCATGCCGTTTTCATCATTACCCTGTTCGATAGCAGCTGCGACAGTCCTCCCGACACCAATCCCATAGCAACCCATGACCATAAATTGTTCTTTCCCATCCCTGTCCAGATAAGTGGCGTTCATCGCCTTGCTGTATTTCAAGCCGAGCTTGAAGATATGACCCACTTCGATGCCTTTCGTCGACGCCAGTTTGCCCGCACACCGAGGGCATTTATCTCCTGCTACAGCAACCTTGATATCATAGAAACCTTTTACGATAAAATCGCCGGTATTGACATTAGTGATATGTACATCGTGCTTGTTGCCGCCAACGATAAAATCCTCCATGCGCATAATATCGCGATCAGCATAGAGAGGAATCGCAAGTCCGATAGGGCCGGAAAAACCAAGCGGTCCACCGGTCACCTCCTCAATAACCGATTCACTTGCGAGTTCCGCATAGTCAAGATTGAGGATGTTTCTGAGCTTTGTTTCGTTGATCTCCCGGTCACCCCGGACAAGAACGCCAAGGACACCTTTGTCGCTTTCATAAATCATCGTCTTTATCAGTTTATCAGCGGTAACACCGAGAAATTGTGCCACATCGTCCACTTTTTTCATACCCGGCGTGGAAACAGATTTGAACCGGCCTTTTTCTTTTTCTGTATTCTGCTCGACAATTCCAACTTCCGCGCGTTCCAGATTAGCCGCGTAGTCGCATGTGTCACAGGAAATAATGGTATCTTCGCCTGTGTCGGCAAGGACCATGAATTCGTGGGAGAAACTTCCGCCGATCTGGCCTGAATCCGCTTCGACAACGCCGAAGCGGAAACCGCAGCGCCGGAAGATATTCACATAGGCTTCATACATCTCTTTGTAACTCTTTTCCGCTCCCGCCTCATCAGTATCGAAGCTGTAGGCGTCCTTCATGGTAAATTCCCGGCCCCGCATGACACCGAAACGGGGCCTGATTTCGTCACGGAATTTCGTTTGTATCTGATAAAGGATCAGAGGGAGCTCTTTGTAAGATTTTACCTCGCGCCTCGCCAGATCAGTGACGACCTCTTCATGGGTCGGGGCAAGACAGAGTTCCCTGCTGTTTCTGTCTGTTAACCTGAGCAGTTCTTTCCCGTATTTATCCCATCGCGCGCTCTCTATCCAGAGTTCTTTTGGCTGTACAAGAGGCATGAGAATTTCCTGGGCCCCTTTTTTATTCATCTCTTCCCGGATAATCTGCTCCACTTTCCTGAGGGACTTAAGCCCAAGCGGAAGCCAGGTATAGATACCCGAAGAGAGTTTTCTGATAAAACCTGCCCGGAGCATCAGTTTATGGCTAATGACCTCGGCGTCTTTCGGGTCTTCTTTCACCGTCGGGATAAACATTTTTGAGAATAACATCGTGTCTCCTTTTTCTGGGGCTCACGTCGCCCNATAAACATTTTTGAGAATAACATCGTGTCTCCTTTTTCTGGGGCTCACGTCGCCCCCTCCACGGGCATAAGCCCGATGGAGCCACCCCCTCTCGCTCAAGAATGAGCTGGATAGAGTATTTTATGTATTTGGCATTTTTAGTTTTACACTATTCACTATCGACTATTCACTATTTTTTCTTCTATTTACTATTCACTATAGACTATTCACTGTTTTAAGCTATTCACTGTCTTTGAAGATAACCTGTAATATCTATAATTTCAACAGAAAATAACCCCTGGAACTGCCTGAGTTTTTTTAATAAAATGAATATTCGAATCGTGGCCGGCATGCTGTCAGCAAAAAATGCTCTGTTCCTAATCTCTCGGGTTATTGATAAGGGAATATTGTTGCCCCCGATAAAGTTAATGAGCACAATTTCAAGATTACCCTGGACAGATAATATTAAAAAATCAGTAGTTCGTTAAGTATGTAACGAACATGGGTATAATATTTTCACCGACTTCAAAACCGCATTTCTGAAAGAAGTCAAGCGCGTCATCGTAGGCAAGTATCATTTTCCGGGCATAGTTGTTGTACTTGTGGAGCATTAATTCAACCATTTTCTTTCCGACACCTTTTTTTTGATAATCAGGGTGGATAACGATATAAAGAAAAAAGACATTCATAACGCCATCCGACAAGGCATTCATAATTCCAACAAGCTTGTCACCATCCCAGGCGGAAACAACATGATGTGAACTCTTTAATGCTTTCTGCAATTTTTCCGGATAATTACCTGAATCCCACTTGTTTGAAAGAAAGAGGTTCTGCAGCTTCGTTTTACTTATGTTCTTAATGGAACGGTATTTGATTGCCATATTTCCCTCCTTTTCGTGCTGATATTTTTATGCTGTCTGTAAGTTATCCTTAGTATGATTGTAACGGCAATCTATCCAATGTCAAGTGGCTTTTCCTACCCCGTCGATGGTTCAAATTTATTTCAACTATTTATTGGACCATCTGAGGAGGCGGAGGCTCTATCAACTTAATCTCACCGAATGTCTGCTCATACAATCTCATATTTTCCTGGAGGGCGCTGCAAATACGTTTCATATGCCCCGGTGTCACAATAATCCGGGACACAAGATGCGCCCCGTTCGGAGAATTAAGGAGCCAGTCGATGATGAATTCTTCCGGTCCATGGGCCACAAGCATTGTATTGCTGTAACGGCCTTTCGACGTTTCATCGGCAGTATTGATTTGTATGGGGTTCTGTTCGTTTTTCTGATTTGCCATGATCCCTCCTTTGATAGTGCACTAATTCTATCTTTATTATTTTCTATAGTAACTCATGCTATGCATAGATCTCCCCATCGAAGTCATAGATATATAACATACCATGAATTTTTCTTCTCATTTTCTTTTAGCCTCGCAATTTCCCGTAACCAGGAGGGACATCATACCGCGTTTTTCTCTTGCAAAATATTCAAATTTCAAGGAAAATAACAAAGGCCTCGGGAGATAAAGAAAGAAAAAGGGGGTTTCATGGAATATACAAAACCACAGGATATAGACAGGTATCTCCAGGAAATATCCGATCTATCAATGCCTGTTACCATTATAATCAATGACAATATAGCTCTTGGCGATTGCAGGCTCATTTATAAAACCGATAACATAATAGAATTATTCATTCAGGTGGCATCCGGTGAATACCCCTCAAGAGGCAATTTAAAGCTTACCTGCAGCCACCCAAAAGCATCGTATAAATTTAACAGTAAAATCCTTTCACAAAAAGAACTTGGCGTCCAGGACTATATGTATTTCAAGATTTCAATTCCCGATAAGATTATCGAAGAAGAAAAACGGCAACATTTCAGGGTGCGCCCTTCGGCAACAAACCCCATTCAGATCCGGCTTGCCATACCTGACAGTGATTCCATTAATGTCGAGGTTATGGATATAGGCGGAGGGGGTATATCATTTGCCGTATCAAAAAGCGAAAACTACTTCAATGTCGGTGATTCTCTGTATCTCGATATCAATCTCCCGACATACAATTGGATATCCGCCCTCGTAATGGTCAAGAATATTAATATACAGCAGAATTCAATCAGAATCGGAGTTGAGTTCTCCCGTGTGTCCGAAGAAGCTTATAAAATGATCATGCAGTATGTAACCGCCAAGATGATGGAAAGATAAACCGAAAATTCGTATTATATAACAAACAAAATAACGAAAAGGGGACGTTTATGGCGCTCTGTATACCTTGCAGGCAATGCCTCGCGTTGTAAAAGAACCAACCTCTGAGTTGGGGAGAGTTTTATCCCCTGTGAGAGCGTTGTAATTGGATTCTACGAATCCATAATGCTCATTATGGCCCCTCTCAGGAAACCACCATGCGTGTTCCGCGACGATGACATGTCTGTCCACGTCGGAAGACAGCTTTGCCCTCTGCCGAATTTTTCCTGTCCGCGACTCAATATATACCCAGTCCCCTTCTCCTATACCCAGTTCACGGGCGGTATCAGAATGAACAATAACAAGCGGGTCAGGGTGTGACCTCCGTAATTGTTCAACCTGCCTTCCGCTTGAATGCTGATAAGGTATGACCTTTCTGCACGTGCAGAAGAGATGATACTCATCATTCATAATACGATCGTCTTCCTGCAAAACAGGTTCCCGGTACACAGGAAGCGGATCAAAACCAAGCGCTTCAAGCTGTTCGGAATAGAGTTCAACCTTCCCGGTGGGGGTGAAGAAGCCCTTTTCTTCATATTTTTTGTATCTACGGGGACTGCTGTCGCGATAAAATCCTTTTTCCCTGAATTCCTGAAAGGTGATCCCTGTGGGTTCGAGAATATAGTTCCATAGGGCTTCGGAACTATCCCAGAAATATTCTCCAAGGCCTGCTTTATGAGCAAGACCGTTAATAATTTCATGATCGGGCCTGCACTGCCCAACCTGGGCAACCTTTGTCTGAAGGAACGCCATAGCACCGCCGGGGCCCATGCGGAGCCCATCATATTCGAGAAAACCGGCAGCAGGGAAAACAATATCAGCAAGCGCGGCAGTGGGGGTCATGAACATATCGGAAACGACAAGAAAATCGAGTTTATTGAACGCATCGTACACTCTGCTGATATTGTTCCAGCTTGAAAGAGGGTTCGATGCCTGCACAAAGGCCCCTCTGATCTGATATGGATGTCCCTCCAGAATGGAGTTAACAACGCCGGAAGGTGTTACATACCGAAAATCAGGTAATAAATCCGGTGATACCCTCTTCTTTCGCTGCTCCGGTGTGAGTTTTGCTCTCAGTTCCATATCGGCCGACCATCGTCCGTGCAGTCGGCCCTTTTCCGATTGGGCGTCACACCACCTGAATCCTGAACCCAGGCCTTCATACTCACCGCCGGGGACATCGAGATTGCCTGTGACGGCCATGAGTATTGCGATGGCCCGGCTTGCCTGAAAACTGTCAGGACTTTGATCAAGTCCATTACCCCATCCGATACAGGCAGGACCTGAAGTGGCATACATCTTTGCAGCATCTCTGATAAGATTGGCCGGTACCCAGGTCAGTTCAGCTACCTTCTCGGCAGAATAAGCTTCAATGTGGGCACGCAATTGATCAAAACCAACAGTATATCGGGCGACAAAGTCGGCGTCAAAGAGGTTCTCGGTAAGAATAACATTGAGGAATCCCAGCACAAGGGCAAGATCAGTGCCAGGTTTGATACGGAGCCAGATATCTGACATTTGCGCGCAGGGTGTTTTCAAGGGGTCAACGGTAATTAATCGGGCGCCTTTTCTTTTTGCCTGAACAAATTCCTTATGTCTGAAAAGACCCGTTTCAGCCCTGTTTGTCCCCCAGGCAATAACACAGCCGGGACTATTCTGCATTTCCGGCGCTGGAGGATATCCAAAGGTATATTCGGCAGCAAGCATATGGGGTATATGACAAACGTGGTCAGAACAAACCACGTTAGGCGTGCCAAAAGTATTTGCAAATCTCACGGCCAGAGTATCAATGACGGACTTGGCGGCGCCGTGGATCACTGTGACGGCATGTGGCCCATAATCGTTTTTTATCCGGTTTAATCCTTCCGCGGCAGATTCAAGCACCTCATCCCAGGATATGATCTGCCACTGGTTTTCCCCTCTTTCCCCGGTTCTTTTGAGAGGGTCTTTTAAACGGTACGGGTTGCGGAGGTAATCGAGAGCAGCCCCACCTACTTCACATAACCCCCCTCGATTAGAGGGATTATCAGGATCACCGCTAACCGCGACAGGCTTGCCGTCTTCGAGGGTGATAAGCATCCCACAACAACTCCCGCAAAAACCGCAGACAGCTTTTACAATCTTTTTCTTTCCCATCTTAACGGACCTCCCGTAAGTCGTTCATCAGAGTGCCGCCACACCTATTAATGATATCACTGTCTGATATGAAATACAATTGATTGTTGCGCCGTAAAAGCCTGATTGGCCTCGTTTTATAACAATTTTTAGTCACAATAGAATGAAGATGACGAGGAGGAGAAAACCGGAGCATATATTTAAGTATGTTATGATATACAACGATGAGAAAGCTTCATTATATGCATGGCAGGCCTATGAAACAATTGCTCTTTATTCCTATCCTGGAAGCCACAACCATGTGGCTTCAATGCGAATTGGTATTATAAAAGCTCCTTGAGTTTAACATAGTCTACCTTACCCGTGCCGAGTTTTGGTATGTCTTTCATATAAACAATCTCTCTCGGATAGGCAAGATCCGACAAACCCTGTTTTTTCAAATGTTCCCGCACGGTTTTCAACTCCGCTTCCTTATAATTGGTAACAAGAACAAGTTTTTCGCCTTTTCTCTCGTCCTCTGCGGTCATGATAACCGTCGTTTTCCGTTCGCCGAATATGCCGACAAGGGCATCTTCCACAGCAGTAAGGGACACCATCTCTCCGCTTATTTTTGAGAACCTCTTAAGTCGTCCCACAATCTTCAAATAACCGTCCGGCGTTACCTCCACAATGTCGCCGGTATCATACCAGCCTTCATCCTCAACAAGGTATTTATGGTTCGCTTTTTCATTTTTCAAATACCCTTTCATGACATTCTTACCTTTTACAAAGAGTCTTCCCACAGTACCATCTTTAGTGTCAATACCGGCAGTGGGGACAAGTTTGTATTCAATGCCGGAAAGCGCCTTTCCTACTGTCCCGTATTCATGCTGAAGGGCGCTGTTCATACTGATAATCGGTGAGCATTCAGTAGCCCCATAACCTGACATGACCCGAACCCCGTATGTCCTGGCGTATTTCTCAAAAACTGAATCGCTCAATGCTTCCGCACCGCAGTATACATAACGCATTGTATGAAAATCGTATGGATGGGCCCTCCTGGCGTAACCATTGAGGAATGTGTTGGTACCCATAACGATAGTGCATCTCTCATCATAAATGATCTCAGGGACAATCTTGTAATGGAGAGGATTTACATACAGAAAAACTTTGGCGTTCGCGAATAAAGGCAGTATGGTTCCCACGGTAAGTCCGAAACTGTGAAAAATAGGCAAGGCATTGAAGAAGTAGTCATCTTCCGTCACATCGATCCTCGAGAGGGCCTGGTGTATATTCGAGATAATATTCTCATGGGAAAGACAGACTCCCTTCGGGACTCCTTCTGAACCGGAAGTAAAAAGGATAGCAGCAGTTTCCTTCTCTTCACCCGGAGTCATTTTTTTGTACGAACCTGGAAAAAGTGCGCGTATGAGACCTGCGAGCTTCTCTTTAATACCGAGAACTTCTTTCAGGTCTTCTATGTATATTGTTTTTCTGCCTTCAAAGAGCGCCGGTTGAAGTTTAACCCGCTCAAGAAACTGTCTTGAAGTCACTATTGTATTGATGTCTGCCAGGTCCATTGCGTGAGTCAAGGCGCCCGGGCCGCTTGAGTAGTTAAGAAATACCGCTGTCTTTTTAAAAATCTGAAAACCTATAAACAATAAAGCAGTGGCGGCAATATTAGGGAGAAGTACGCCGATGTTCTTTTCCGGAAACTTGGCAAAATACCGGCCAAGAACAAAAGCGCCTGTAAGCGCCTTTTTATAGCTCACCTGATTACCCATGGCGTCCTTGTACGCCACCCGTCCGCTGTTTTTCTTACACAGCCGGATAAACTCCCTGCCAAGTGTGGAAGTTTGATTGTGTATTTCATAACGCATATCACAGAGAACCTGATAAATAATCTCAGCCGCCGCTTTTTTTCTCATTCGGGGCAGTAAATTGTCAAGAACGATAGGTTCACAGGTTTTCCCTATCGTCATCGTTATGGGGGCAAAAATGCTCCTGTTTTTCTTCTTTCTCGAATAGATCGTTGAATAGACATTATCGAGATACAGAGGCAGTATCCTGGCGCCGGTCTTATAAGCCACAAAACCGGTGCCCTCATAGATTTTCATGAGATTGCCTGTGCTCGTCATGCGCCCTTCGGGAAATATGAGAAGCGCCTTGCCCCGGTTTACTTCCTCGATGACTGTTTTCAGTGCATAAGGATTCATGGCGTCTATGGGAACAGTGTAATCGTTTCGCATAAAAGGCCTAAGAAGCAACTCTTTCGCTCTTCCCCGGTTGACGATGATTTTTAGAGGGACCCTGATATAAGTCCAGACAATAAGGCCGTCAAGGAGACTCGCGTGGTTCGATATGATAATCAGTTTCTCGAAGATTTTCGGAACATTTTCAAACCCGTTTATTCTGATACGGTGAAAGAGAGTAAAATAACATTTAAAAACAGACCTCGCGAACATCTCGATAAAGATTTTGAAAATACTTTTCTTACCTGCCATATGTCACCCCGCCAGTTTTCCCTGTCTTATATTTTCACGAATCTTTTCCATGCTCTTTAAAACTGTGTCCATATTTTTTTGCGACAGGCCGGACATGATTTTCTTTACGCCGGTGAAATATCCCGGCTCTATCCTGTTTACCGTTTCTCTTCCTTTCCTGGTAATTTTTATCATATTCACCCGCCTGTCTTTCGGATGATTTTCCCTCATGACAAGCCCCGCTTTTTCAAGCCTGTCGATAATCCCTGTCATATCCGATTTATTCACAACAAGGCGCTTAACTAGATCGATTTGCGAGAGGCCTTCTCCCTTCCCGTATTGCAACTGGATGAGAACGTTAAACTGCGCGTCCGTTATGCCGTATTTTCTGAAATACACATACGACGCTTTATAGAGTATCATTGCCGTATAGAGAATGTTCAACAGACATTCGTGCTCCATCGTCTCAATTGCCTGATCAAGCCCCAGTTCTTCTTTTAGTTTCATTTGTCCTCTCTGTATAGTTTATATATAAACCATATATGTTAATACTATCTCTATATTTACCAATTGTCAAACGATTTTTAGTGTTCCGGTAACCGGTCAGGAAGATTTATCAGTATGTTAATTGAGGTTATCCTTCGGGTGATTCCTGCGATGCGTCCCGGGATAATTCAATTAATTCCTCAAGACGCATCAATAATTCATGGGGGGCACTAACCAGCCTGTAAGTTACTTTTTTCCCGCCTGAAAGAACGATGGTGATAGTGCCGAAATCCAACAGTTTTCCAAGAGTTGGCTGATAAAAAGCGGTTTTTATGATGTCAGTATAGGCAACATCTTTGAGTTTATTCCATGGAAAAACGGTCCATACCAATAACCTTTCGTTTGTTATTGCAAACTCATTAGTCCGCAAAACAACATAGGAAAGGATACCCCATGCAGATGCTATAGAAAAAAGTATAACAGCCGACATGCCTTTTGTGGAAATTGAGATGCCCGACAGAAAGAGAAGAATAGCGGGGAAACCCAGTATTGCCCAGTGCGGTCCTGTGCGGTAGACGATCTTTTCGTTTTCTCTCAGACTATTATCGATATGACTCATCTGTCTTAGTTTTCATAGGGATAGCAAATGTATCTAGAATTGATTTATGTCACTGATTACTTTCCAGTTATGTAGTATACAATATTCAAGGGGATTTTTCATAATGTTGTTCTCAAAAATATTACCAAGAAAATTCAGTTCCCGTCTTTTCTGGATGACCTTTATAGCAGGGGCAATCCCGATCGCTATTTTTACCATTTTACTTCAAATGTACAGCCGAGAATTTCAACCACAAATCCACCAGACAATCGGGGAAACATATGATGAAGCATGGACCCAGAACGAAACCCTTATGCAACAAACCATATGGACCCTGATTGAACAGAAAGCGTTTGATGTGGCGAACCAGCTTGACTTGACTCTCCAATCATACCCGTATATGACCCTTGAGGACCTGCAAAGAGATAAAGCTTTCCGGAAAATCGCTGTTCAGCGCGTCGGACAGTCAGGATATACAAGTCTTCACGATTCTTTTACAGGAGTAATCCGTTTCCACAGAGACAGATTTCTTGAGAATAAGGCGCCCAGGACAGTAAAGCGTAATTTCCCGGGTATGTGGTCAATTATACAGAAGAGCCTGGGGAAAAAGCTCGCAAGCGGATATTATGAATTGAATGATGAAAACGGTGAAACAAATCAGAAGTATATTTATATTGTTCCCCTTAAACAGGTAACTTCCGATAATGTGAGCTTAAGTGTTGCCGTTACCGCTTCCATTGATGAATTCGCCCGGCCTATCAAAGAAGCCCAGTCGATTAATCAAATAACCGCCGATTATTTAACCCGCGTAACTGATACCTTTTTCCATTCCATGCGAAAATTGGGGCTTCTTTACACAGGTCTTGGTTTGCTGATCATTTCGTTGCTTGCGTCTATTGTGGGAAGAACTTTTTCCCGTTCCATTACAGAGCTCAGAGAGGCAACGCATCAGGTCAATGAAGGTAATTTTAACGTTTCCGTAAAACCTTCTATGTCAGGCGAAGTGAGGACCCTTACCGAAGATTTCAACCGTATGGTCAATCAATTGGCTGCTACAACGGTTTCTAAGAAACTGCTCGAAGAGAGCGAAAACCGTCTTATAACAGCAAATGAAAACCTTCAGCGCGAAATAAATATTCGTATAGTAACAGAAAAAGCGCTCGCCGACGAGAAGGAGTTGCTGGCCGTAACACTTCGTTCCATCGGCGACGGCGTTATTACAACAGATGCGCAAGGAAAGGTTATTCTCATCAACGACACGGCAGAGATATTGACAGGGTGGACGCGAGCTGAGGCGGAAGGACAGATTTTTACCGATATATTCCATAGCATTGAAGAAAAAACGAGAATGCCGTCAAAAGATCCCGTGCGAATGATTATCGCAACGAATAAGCCAATAACGTTTGACAGGACCGTTATTCTCATGAGCAGGAACGGCGCGGAGCGGGCCGTTGCCCTCAGCGGGGCTCCAATCCGGGATAAAGATAATACTATTCTGGGTGTTGTCGTTGTTTTTCGTGACATTACCGAGAAACGGAGGATGGAAGAGGAATTACTCACCGCCCGTAAACTTGAAGCCATAGGAACACTTGCCGGTGGAATCGCCCATGATTTCAACAACCTCCTTGCCGTTATCCTCGGTAATATTTCTTTCGCAAAGACACTTATGGGCCCTTCAAGTAAAATATATAAAAGGCTCACCGACGCCGAAGATGCTACCCTTAAAGGGAAAGAGCTTACGTACAGGCTTCTTGCCTTTTCCAGAGGAGGTGAGTCCCTGAAAAAAGTGACATCGTTGCAGGAGGTTATCAAGGACTCCGCGCGGCTCACCCTGAGCGGGTCTAATATAAAATGTGTTTTTTCCTTTCCTCACGATTTAAGGCAGGTCGAGATTGACAGGGAACAGATACAACAGGTCATCCACAATATTGTGATGAACGCGAAAGAAACAATGTCAGGTGGGGGTAAGATAGAAATCAGCGCCGACAATATCACACTCGGTTCCGAAGATACGGTCCCTCTTCCAGAAGGAGACTATGTAATAATTTCCGTAGAGGACCACGGCAGTGGTATACCGGAAAAAAACTTTTCGAGGATTTTCGACCCCTATTTCACGACAAAAGAAATCGGCAATACAAAGGGCATGGGTCTTGGGCTGGCTATCTGTTATTCTATCGTCAAAAGCCATGGTGGCCTTATAACCGCTGAATCACAACCTGGTTTCGGAACAAATATATATATCTATCTTCCGGTCTGCAAAAAAGAACTGCCTGTTGTAAAGATAGGAAAAGAAAAACCGCTCACTCCGGGAGGTTGCAGGGTCCTTTATATGGACGACGAAAACGCGCTGAGAAATATTGCCGGAGAGATGCTCGGTCACATGGGATATGCCGTTGAATTTTCCCGCGATGGTGCTGAAGCTATAGAAATGTATTCAAAAGCAATCGCTTCGAAGAAACCTTTTGATGTCGTCATTATGGACCTCACTATACCGGACGGCATAGGAGGTGCTGACACAGTCCGAAAACTACGCAGGATAGATCCTGAGGCCAAAGTCATTATTTCCAGCGGTTACTCAAACGATCCAATAATAAAAGACTTTAAAAAATACAGCTTTTCAGGAGCGATCACAAAGCCTTTTGATGTAGATGAAATGGTCAGGGTTATTGAAAGCGTCCTGGCGGACGATCCAAGAACTTATCCTCTATCCAGAGAAAACTAAAAAAGATTTCTGAACATGAGCGTAAAATTATTTTATTTCTGATACTGTCGTACAAATAAACCTTCCGAATTCTTATGGCTTAGATGATCACAATGTGTTTATCTTGACAATATTGTTTTCTTTTGTTAAACATACAGGGATTAATAGCTTGCAAAAAAGGATTTTTTACCGCATTTATGATACATAAAATATTACTCGTTGATGACTCACCAATCGCACGAAAAATTCTAAAAAGCTGCATGCCGAAAGACAGAGAGTATGAATTTCATGAGGCAGGAGACGGCCAGGAAGGCTTGAATAAATTCCTTGAGATTAGACCTGATGCCACATTTCTGGATATAACCATGCCTGTTATGGATGGCATTGAAAGCCTTGAAGCAATGAAAAACGCTGATAAAGATGCCGTCATTATTATGTGTACCGCTGACATTCAGCCAAAATCAATTTTGAAAGTGGCAGCGCTCGGGGCACTGACAGTTATTAAAAAACCGCCTTCAAAAGAAGCTGTGCAAAAAGCGTTGTTGAAAGCGGAAGAGATACTGAAACAGTTGAGAGAAACCTGAAAGATATGCAGAAAATCGGCCAGAATATTATGTCCAACGACGAACTGGATATTCTCCAGGAAATTATGAACATAGCTTTCGGTAGAGCAACGGCCGAGCTGGCTGAACTTATCGATATCCGCGTGCAACTCAGTGTTCCCCAGGCAAAGGTGATATATACCGTGGACTTACCGGAATATTTGCAGGATGAGGTTAAGGATTACGGCGATATCAGCATCGTTGAGCAGAGGTTCTGGAGCGAATTCAACGGATCCTCCCTCCTCATTCTTCCCGCCGGTTCCGGCAAAGAACTAATAACTCTGCTCACCGGCCAGGAAATGGATGTTTTTGTCTCCGATCCTGTTGATGAACTTGAAAAGGGGACATTAATGGAAGTGGGGAATATCCTCATAGGGGCCTGTATCGGCAAGATAGCGGAACTGCTTGATGCCGAGTTAACCTATTCTCCTCCTATTGTTTATATTGGAGATAACGCTCATGATCTTCTGCCAAATTCAATAATGAGTTCCTATGAATTAACAATCGCCTTGCGGACAAGCTTCCATTTTGAAAAAAAGGATGTCTTCGGTTTTCTGTTCGTTTTAACCAGCCAGGAATCACTGAACTGGCTCAAAAAAGCCCTCCATGATTTCGTTGGAAAATTCACATGATTTTCAACCAGCTTTTCGATCTATTGGATATCGGGATTGTTATTCTTGATAGTAATCTCAAAGTCCATAAATGGAACAAATGGATGGAGTTACACAGCAAAATACCCGCCGACAAGATCATCGGTCATTCCATTTTTGATTTTTTTCCTAATCTGAATAATCCAAGTTTTTCGCGGAGCCTGAAATATGTTCTCAATCTCGGCAATTACTATTTCTTTTCCCAGAAATTACACCATTATCTTTTTCCTTTTAAACCGGTTAGCTATCTGGCAGGAGATATTGATTACATGCAACAAAGCTGCAATATGGGACAGCTTGTTGACGAGGAGACTTCAACTAAATACGCATATATTACCGTTCATGATGTCACTGAAATTGCCGTGTATGAAAAGACTCTCATTGAAATGAATACAAAAGACAGCCTGACAGGAGTTTATAATCGAAAGTTTTTTGAAAACCAGCTCCACAATGAATTGAAAAGGTTTAAAAGAGGGCTGAGGCCTTTCAGCCTCATCATGTTTGATATAGATTTTTTCAAAAAAATAAACGACACACACGGGCATCTGTGCGGGGATTTTGTTTTGAAATCTCTTACTTCTGCGGTTCTATCGACAACAAGGAGTACCGACATCCTCGCGCGTTATGGTGGTGAAGAGTTTTTCTGCCTCCTTCCCGAAACCGATATTGACAGCGCAATAAACTTAGCGGAGACATTAAGAAAGGTCATCGAGAACAAAACATTTTCTTTTCAAAGCATAACACTGCAACTGACAATCAGTCTCGGCGTTACCGCAATGAATGAAAGGATCTCCTCGCCTGAGGTCTTACTGAAAAAAGCAGACGATGCCTTATATGAAGCAAAAAGAACAGGCAGAAACAGAGTAGTTGCTAAACCATAACCTTCCCACACGTCATTTCATTGCCGATGTTCATTAATTCTTTCTCCGCTGTGTGCTTGACTGCAAGCTAAAATACTGTTTTTGCTGAATTTTATTGAAAAATCCTTCACGGCACACTACACTAATAGACCATAAGACAATATAAGGAGGCTTTTTCAATGAAATCTGTAAAACTCTTCTTGGTACTCATTTTCCTCTGCGGGCTCATGCTCCCCTCCAATACCAACCCGAAAGAAGTCGCTGCGAAGGCTCCGGTCATGTCTTCTCCCATCAAATTCGGCACCATTCCCGTGCTCCAGTCGCTTCCTCTCTTTGTGGCTTCTGAAAAAGGCTTTTTCAAGGAACAGGACCTCTCCGTTGAAGTTGTCCTTTTTAGCTCTGCCATGGAAAAAGACATCGCTCTTACCTCAGGCCAGATAGTCGGCTATTTCGGTGATCATCGATGTAAAGAGTATCCCCATCCGCCTCCAGATGCTTCTCTCCGGACAGGTATCGGCAGCGCTCATGCCTGAACCTCTGGCAACGCTGGCCGAGATGAAAGGCGCCAAAGCGCTCATCGACGATAAAGGTCAGGGGCTCTCCGCCACCGTGCTTGCTTTCAACGAAAAGTTCCTCAAAGAATACCCCCATGCCGTGAAGGCATTCCACAGGGCAGTGAATAAGGCATCGGATTATATCAATAAGAATCCTGATGAGGTGCGCGCCATTATGAACCGGAATTGTAATATGCCGGAGCCTCTCCAGGGCTCTTTCCCGATCCCTAAATTCCCCAAACTGATCATTCCCGCCCACGATCAGGTGACGGATGTCTACACATGGCTTTGCGAAAAACAGATCATAACGAGGAAAATGACATACAAAGACATGGTTGCCGATGGATACTTACCATAAATTTCTGCGCGTTGAGGGACTGGGTAAAACATTCCTCAGCGAAAAGGAATCAAAAACCGTCCTCAACGGAGTTAGTTTTGATCTGCCCCTCCCTGATTGCCTTGCCGTAGTGGGTCCTTCCGGCTGCGGCAAGACAACGCTCATCCTCGCCATAGCAGGGCTTCTTGAAATAACAACCGGTTCTGTTCTCTTTCAGGACGAGGCAGTGACAGGGCCAAACCGGGATGTCGCCCTCGTACTCCAGGAATACGGCCTCTTTCCCTGGAAGACCGTGGCCGCGAACATGACTCTCGGTGCGCAAATCCAGAAGATTAATGTCTCCCAAAAGAGGCTTGACGCCGTGAAAAAAGAACTTGATATCGAGGGCCTCGATCATCTCTATCCGACACAGCTCTCCGGAGGACAACGGCAAAGGGTTGCCCTGGCCCGTGCGCTGCTTACAAACCCGCTCCTGCTTTTGCTTGACGAACCCTTTGCCGCCATTGATACCGTGACCCGCGAGAGGCTCCAAAACCAGCTCCTTGAAGCCTTCAAGCGGTGGCAGTTCAGTTATATTATCGTTACCCACAATATCGAAGAAGCTGTCTTTCTCGGGAAAAGGATCGTTGTCCTCACCAATGATGTCCCCAGTATCAAGACAATCATCGATAATCCCGCCATGGGTGATATTAATTACCGTGATAAAGCGGCGTTTTTCGAGCTCACCACCTCGCTCCGGAAGATACTTGAGGAAACAGCATGAAGAAAAGACAGATAAGTATATACATAATTACCATCCTCCTCATCTATGCCGTCTGGTACCTTCTTTCTCTGATCCTTGGCAGCAACATCCTCCCTGACCCCTTTCTCGTCTTCCAGCGTGGTTTTAGAGAAATCGTGAAGGCCTCCTTCTGGGTCCATGTGGAGGCTTCTCTGTTGAGAATGCTGGCAGGACTGTTTTTCGCCTTTATTCTCGCTGTCCCGGCGGGCCTTGTGCTCGGCAGCAATCCGAATCTGGACAGGCTCTTTGCCCCGCTCATCTATCTCGGTTACCCTATCCCTAAGATTGTGCTCATGCCTATCGTCTTTGTCCTCTTCGGCATCGGCGACACCGGCAAGATTGTCCTTCTCACTATGATCATCTTCTTTCAGCTCCTCATCACGACCCGCGACAGCGCCCGGAAAATCAGCAATGAGATCGTTTATTCCCTCAATTCTCTCGGCGCAACCCGCTTTGATTTCTATATCCATGTTGTCTGGCCTGTCAGCCTTCCCGGCATCATTACATCATTGCGTATAGGCACGGGCACGGCCGTTGCCGTCCTCTTCTTTGTGGAATCCATCGCCACAAACAAGGGACTCGGTTTTTACATCATCGATTCCTGGGGCAGGGCAGATTACGCCACCATGTTCGTGGGTATTATTTCGCTTTCTATCATCGGCATCATTCTCTACGAATTTTTCGATCTCCTGGAAAGGAAATTGTGTAAATGGAAAAACCTGTAGAACGTAAATATCCCGCGGTCAAAACAGTCACCGATCACGAGCGCGTCGGCATGGTCAAAGAGATATTTTCCACTATTACGGATAAATATGATTTCCTGAACCACCTTCTCAGTCTGCGCAGAGATGTTGCCTGGCGCCGCTTCGCCATAAGAAAGATGCTTTTCCCTGAAGGCGGGAGTTTTCTCGATGTGGCCTGCGGCACAGGTGATCTGTCAATAGGGGCAGCGCTGAAGCATCCTCAGATACGCGTCACCGGTGTTGATTTCGTGCCTGAAATGATTAATGTCGGCAAGCGCAAAGTTGAAGCACGAGGACTCTCCGAGAGGATCACCCTGATGCACGGGGACGCGCTCTCGCTGCCGGTCCCTGATGATTCCTTTGATGTCACGGGGATGGCCTTTGGAATCAGAAATATCCCTGACAAGAAGAAAGCCCTCGAAGAAATGCTCCGCGCTACAGTTCCGGGTGGACAGATAATGATACTGGAGATGACTTTTGTCCGGAACAGATTTTTCAAACTGGTCTACTATGTCTATCTGAATTACCTGCTTCCCCTCTTCGCGAAGCTATTCACCGCCAATCCTGCTGCCTATCATTATCTCGCCGATTCAATCATGAACTTTCCCTCGCCTGATGAATTTTCCGGACTCATGGAAGAAACGGGTATGACCGAAGTTGAAAAATATCCTCTCACCTTCGGCATCACCTGGCTGCACATCGGAAAGAAACCGGAGCTGGTGGCATGATGAATAATGCAATGGTACGGACCTGGCTCCAGGCAAGCCGCCTGCCTTTCTATGTGGCAACGTTCATCCCGCTTTTTCTCGGTTGGATACTGGCGATAAAAACAGGAAGTCCAGCGCGGCCGGGCAGGTTCCTCCTCGTCTTTCTCGGCTCCTTCATGGTGCACCTCCTGACAAACCTCGCCAATGATTACTTCGACCACCTTGTGGGTACCGACGCGGGAGAAGCAATCGGCGGGTCACGGGTGATTCAGGAAGGAAAGATCTCGCCGAGAACCATGTGGCGTGTCATTGTCACTCTCTATGTTTTCGCTTTCGCAATCGCCTTCATCATCATCTTCGGCTTCAAACTGTATCTCCTTGCTATCCCGATCTTCTTCGCCGCCTTCAGCAGCTATTTCTACGTAGCGCCGCCTATCCGATACGGCTATTACGGTCTCGGCGAACTCTTTGTGGGAATCAATATGGGGCCTATCATGGTTGTCGGCACATACTGGGTCATCAAGGGGCAACCTGACTGGACACCGCTTTTTATCTCTATTCCGATCGGCCTCATGGTGGCATCTATACTTTACTACCAGAGCCTGCCCGACATGAAGACCGATGAGGCGGCAGGCAAGCGCACTTTGGCTGTGAAGCTTGGAAAGACGGGCGGTTTCCGGGGGCTTATTCTGTTTTTTGTTTTAATCTATCTGAGCATTATTATGCTCATTGCGTATGGATTGCTTTCGTGGTACAGCGTCGTATTTTGTGTGAGCATACCGATATTTATAAAACTGGTCCGTATT
>JAEAME010000767.1_pt1 | contig 28599 bp, 18 predicted proteins | sample 8958731 | NCBI WGS metagenome assembly JAEAME01 (sample SAMN16933194, study PRJNA681113) | bioreactor sludge metagenome | isolation source: anerobic bioreactor sludge (Control) | place: India:Bengaluru | collected 2018-10-24 | reverse complement strand
ATGTTCAGCAGCGTTACCCCACTTCTCGTTTTGCTGCACAGGCGATATACAATTCCGGCTGGGGTTATATCCAGAATGAGCAGGAGGAAGAGGGTATCAAAATTTTTCAGGATTTGATCCAAATTTACCCTGACAGCATTTATGCGATGGATGCGCTGTTTACTATTGGAGATTGGCATTATAATAATAAGCGTTATGAAGATGCCACGAAGGCTTACCAACTGTTAGTTGAAAAACATCCAGAGAGTGAATTAGCGGAAAAAGCTCGCGACCACATCCATGAAATGTCACAAATCACCTCGTTCATGGATTATGAAAAAGCCAGCGTTTTATTTGACGAACAAAAGTATCGTGAAGCGATTGAGGCATTTCAAAAGGTGATTGAAAAATATCCAGACGCTGATGTAGTGGTTGGGGCGCGAGTGAACATTGCCGCATCGTATGAGCAATTGAAGGAGTGGCGAAATGCACTGAAGCTGTACGAAGAAATTATTCAATTGTATAAAGATAAACCAGAACACCAGGATGCTTATGCTTTTGCACAAGAGCATTATGCGTGGATTAAGGAGAATTATTAGGTAACTGGGTAACTCGGAACAATAAAATAATCTCAGTTACCCATTTCCCAAATTCCCAAATTTCCTAGTTACCTAATTACCTGATGAACCAATTACCTACAACTGATTTAAAGCATGTGAAGGAGGAGGTTTCATGATTGACTATATTGTTAAGGGCGGACTGTATGTTATGATTCCGCTGGTTTTTCTTTCAATTGTCTCGCTGGCTTTTATTCTGGAGCGAATCTGGCGATATTTTCGAATTCCATCGGGCGAACGAGCGGAAAAAATTTTGAAAGAAGCATCTGATGCCCTGACGACCGGAGAAATTGAACGAGCGATCCAATATTGCAAGCGTAATAAAAATGTACTGACTTTTGTTTATCTTAAAATATTAGCGCGGTTCGAGTTTTTAGCCAAAGAAAAAAGAACTATCGGGGAAATGCGATCTGAATTAGCGCTGACTGCTGAGGAAAATTCCAGAAATTATTTAGAAGAGTATCTCTCAATTATCTATACAGTATATACCGTAGCTCCAATGTTAGGATTGACGGGAACCATTACTGGAATGATCAAATCATACGGAGCTATTGCCGCTGCTGGTGTTGGAGATCCAAGTGTGGTTGCTGCCGGTATCTCGGAAGCTTTGATTACTACTGCTGCTGGATTGTTTATTGCTGTTCCATCTTTGTTAGCTTTTAACTTTTTTCGAAGAATAGTTGAGAATCGTTTGCCTCAATTAGAGCCATACTCAGCGCTATTCATTAATGCTTTATTACGCGACCTGGCTCGGTTCAGAACCTATAAAGAGATGCTTTTAACCGCTTATCGTGATGGTATTCTGAATCGGGAAGAGGAAATCTTTTTAAAAGAAAAGCGGGTCGAATTGAACATCGCCGATGAGGAAGGAGCAAAATTAGAGCGAGAAGTGAAAGAATCGTTAGGCGTTTCGTAAAGAATAAAAAAAGTTGGAGAACAATTTATCATGAAAACCAAAAGCCACTTAGAAGATTCGCCCATGAATATGACTCCACTCATTGATTGTGTGTTTTTATTATTAATTTTTTTCATGGTTACAGCAATATTTTCAACCGCGCCAGGATTGAAAGTCGATCTACCCAAAGCGGCTGAATCTGATATGCCGCCAGAGAAAGATTTAAATATAACGATAACAAAAACTGGTGAGATGGATTTGAATGGTGAATCGGTTACGATGGAACTATTGGAACAACGGTTACGGGAAGCCAAAGAGCTTTATCGCAGCAAAGTTTTAATTATTAAAGCTGATAAAGACTGTTTACATGGTATCGTCGTCGATGTCATGGATGCCGCAAAAGGAGTGGGCATTGATGAATTAGCTATCGCAACTGATCGGGAAACACCGAAGGTGAGCAACCAATGAAAACAAATGAACTGGTTAGTAATTGAGTGCTTTAATGCGTTTTGAATAGAATTGTCATAATGAATAGTGAGATTGTTTTGAAGTTTTATATCGTACTGTGAACAGGGTGATAAATTGACTAATATTGGTCAAATAGATATTAAGTTATTCAAATATAAGAAAGCCAGAAGAGCTGTCTTCCACGCTTTTATTATATCGATAATTTTGCATTCGATCCTGTTTTTATCAAATTATAAAATGCCAGAAAAGAAGATTGCGGTCAAGCGCAAACCGCTGAGCGTCAAATTTGTTCAACGCGCGCCGCGTCTGGTAAAACCATTGGAATTAGCTAAACGCCCCATGATCGTTCAGCGACAGTTGACCCGACGGCTGGCTCAAACTCAAACTCGAACCCTGCGGAGCATGAGAACTGCTTCGATTCATGGCGGGACGGCACTGGCATCTTTAGCGCCCCCGACCGCAGCGATTGAACGATCGTTCTCTCCCCAGCGGTTAGAGCTCGGTCCAGAAATTATCGCCAGAGGCGTAGAAAATATCAAGGAATCAAAGGTCAAGGATTTGAGTGAAGACCTGCTTACGGTCGAATCCATGGATTATGGTAGGTTCTCGTCCTTTGCCATTCAAAATCCGAACAATAAGCAGGACATCAAAGGATTCATTTATCTGGCACTGGTTTTCTATAAGACAAATCGTCGCGATTACGGAGGCGAGCCGGATTGGAATACATCACCATTGGCATTGCCCAATATTGCTGAATTTCTAAATGATCATACGGGAATAAAAGCTAATTTTGCTGGCGTATTCACTCTTGATTCCGAAGAGCTTATTACCAAAAGAATCCCATTTTTATTTATCACGGGGCATTATAAATTTGAGTTTACTGACGCCGAGTCTGAAAATCTGGGAAGATATTTACGAGAGGGCGGTTTTCTGCTGATTGACGATTCCTATTATTTCAAGGGAGGCGCGTTTGATGTGACGAGCCGAAACCTGGTGAAGAAAGCCATGGGTAATGACGTTGAATTTGAAGAGCTGCCCAATGAACATCGATTATATAAATGTTTCTTTGATTTCAATGGACCGCCACCGGGGGACGACGCTGCAAAGGGGGACTGGCGAGGAGGCGGGCTTTATAATCAGATTTATGATCACCTCGAAGCCGTTTTTCTTGATGGGAGAATGGTGGTGCTGATGTCTAATAAAAGCTTGAACAATGCCTGGAATGGCGATGCCAATTGGCGTCCCGAAAATGGTGGAAATAATACCCGACAACTGCAATTTGCCGTGAACATCGTCGTCTATGTGCTGACCCAGCCCGGCGGCTATACGCAGCAGAATTTAGGCTATCGATAGATTTTTTATAAGATAAATGATGAAAAATGTTGATAACGACAATCTTGATTTAAAAACATTTAAAATTAAATTAAGGCCGACTCTCAGGAGGTCATTACTCGTCTGCTTCGTGATTTCAATAATTACTCATACCATCCTTTTGCTGACCAATTCCGAGATGCCCACGAAGAAGGTAGAAGTCAAACGAAAGCCATTAAGCGTGAAATTTGTTCAGCGTGCGCCGCGACTGGTAAAGCCTTTAGAATTAGCTAAACGTCCGACTATTTTTCAACGCGCATTGACTCGAAATATTACCCCGACCAGTCGCATCATCCCCCGATCGATGCGAACCGCGAATATTCATGGCGGGACGGTGTTGGCTTCATTAGCCCCGCCAGATGCACCAGTCGATCGCAGCATGTCCTTCGCTCAACAGTTGGAGTTGGGCCCGAATTTAATCGCTGAAAATATTGTAATGGCAAAAGAGTCTAAACTCAAAAGCCTGCCAGAAGATCTATTGAATGTTCGGGATCTGGATTCGGGAAGATTCAAAGCTGTCGTGGTTCAAGATCCGCATGACAAAAGAAAAGTCTCGGGATTTTTTCACATGGATTTGCTGTTCGTAAAAAGTCGATTAGCGCGGGACTGGGATGGCAATCCCGGCTGGAATTCAGAACCGACCGCCATTTCAAATGTTCAGAAGATGGTGGAAAAAGTCACTGATATCAAGATGACGCTGGCTGATTTTATTCGGATGGATTCCGAGGCGCTATTGAATTCTCCCATGGTTTTGCTGACCGGAGAGGCGGTTTTTGATTATACCCAGGCTGAAGCCGATAATTTGGGACGTTATTTGCGGAATGGCGGGTTTCTGTTTTTCGATGATTCCTCGGATATCCCGATGCATGGCAGCCCGATTGATCGCATCGCCAGGCAGTTGATTAAAGATGCCCTGGGTGAGGATATTACAATTGAAAAAATTCCGAACAATCATCGGCTTTATCATTGCTTTTATGATTTTGAAGGACCTCCCTCCGGTTTTGATTATCGCTTCACCAAAGGTGCTCATGCTCCTTACGATTATCTGGAGGGTGTTTATATCGAAGGTCGTTTGGCAATTTTGATTTCAAATAAAGCTTACTGCAAATTCTGGGATCATGCTTACATGGGCGAAGCCTCCCACGGTCTCGGTGATCCCACGCGCCAATTACAATTTGGCGTCAACGTTATTGTGTTTGCATTGACTCAACCCGGCGGGATCGTGCAACGGCAGATGCAGTATCAGTAGTTTTCGTTAGTAATTAGAGATCAGTAGTTAGTTGTGAAAGTTACATCATTTTTGGGAAAACATATTTTTAAAATTTAGAAATGAGGAGGTCAATATGGATCGATTCAAGCTTTTTTGTTTATTACTTATGATCACATCAATAATTCTCATCAGCCAATGTGCCACTTTAGCGCCGCCTGATATTAAGCTGGAGTCCACTTTAACACCGACTGTTAATGAAAGTGAACCAAAGTATGCACTGGAAGAAGATGGCGCCATCGCTTGTAATCTCGAAGGATTGAAAATCGTTGTCAAGCCAATGACCGATGAAAAGCTGGATAAAATGTTTCCCGATATTTCTTATAAAGAGGAAGCATCGACCAATCCTTATACTTATGGCAATTGGGTTGATCCGGATTTGGGATACACGCCAAACCGATTTACCGTTTTCGTGGTGAAAGTGTTCAACTATGCCCAGCCCAAGGTGAATTTAAATCCGCTGAATGCCATTCTGATTTCCCAACGAGGGGATCAATTATTGCCTTATGCTCGAGAGAAAAAGGATAATCCAACCAGCGAAAGAAATTTTGAATCCTATTATGAAAAGATAAAAGGCTCTAGCGGTGTGGAAACCATCCGATTTGAAGAGCGATTAGGAATGATTAGAAAGACATTGTTTACTGATGGCGCAATTTTCAAGGGTGATAAAAAAGATGGATTTTTGGTTTTTGATCCACTGGTTGAAGGGATTAACGAAGTCACATTGACACTGAAAGATTTTGTGCTCAAGTATGATGCCAATAATTGGCCTCAAGAAAAGATCGATATTCAATTCATGTTTAAAAGAGAATTGAAAAAGACGGTGGAACCAAAAGCTGACGAAAAATAATGAACAATGAACCATGTTCTTTGCCAGGAGTCTCTTCTTTAGCAAAGAATTTATGAAGAATTCCTCAGACACAATAGATAATCTGGGGAAGGAATTTAGTTACTTGATTGAGCTTAACTTTTTTTATTTTGGACATGAAATATATCAATAAAAAATATTTGATCGTCCTATTGTTTTTAATCATAAGCGCGACTAATTTGGTTGCTCAATTGACGATTCCGGTCTGCGCTTTTCTTCCTTTAAAGGACAAATCCGGTTTTGAAAATAAGAACTGGGATATCGCAAATGGCATCCCAATAGCTTTGGCGGATAGCCTGGATAAGTTGGGAAAATATCAGACGATTGGCTTGCCTGTTATCAATGATTTTTTGAAAGAGCAGAATATTCGTTCCAATCAGCTCCACAAGCTCGAAGCATTAAATTGCATTACAACGGAGTTGAAGATCGACTATTTAATCATTGGGCAAATCAATATCTTCAGTCTTTCTCGTATGAACGTGGGAAGCTTTTTATTAGGCGGTTATGAAACGTATAAAGCCGAAATGGAAATCAGCATTTTCGTTTATAGCCACCATGATAGCACTCGGAGCGAAGAATTTCTCTGTTCCAGCGAGATACGGAGACGAGATTTGGGATTCAAATTGATCGGCAAGCCTTCGGAGCAATATCTCAACTTTGACGATCTGGATGAACTAAAATTCAACTCTCCCGAATTCAAACAAACAATAATGGGAGAGGCGTTGGCAGAATTGATCGGGGATTTCGTTAGCAAATTTACGCAATTATTTCCGGTCGATTCCATTGAAGAAAGTAAAAATGAAAACTTAGAAACTGAAACCTATAGTGAAGCCACGATTGTGTTTGTCAGAGAGGATGAAGTTTATTTGAACGCTGGTAGGGCTGAGAAAATAGCCGTGGGGGAAATTTTAAACGTTTATACCAGGGGTGAGGCAATTAGCGATCCAGATTCAACGCAGGTAATTGGCTACGCCGATAGATTAATTGGCAAGATTAGAGTGATAATGGTCAAGGATAATCATTTATCCGTAGCCAGAATTATCGAGCAATTGGAGCCAATCAAAGTAAAGGATAAAGTCAGAGTTCGGGCCAGATAGGTAATTTGGTAATGAGGTAATTGGGCAATTATCCAAGCAGTAGATTTCTATCACACCAGGCAAAATTTTTTAACCACGAATTACACGAAGGAAAAAATTGGTGAAATTAGTGAAATTCGTGGTTCGAACCATTTTAGAGTTGATTCAGTAATTGGGAATCGAATTTGTTGAGTGCTTGCTGGGCGGCTTCGGCTACGCTCTGAATCGGGTCGGAGATGGCTTGTTTCAAAGATGGAATAGCTTCTTTATTGCCGAGATTTCCTAACGCTTCGGCAGCGATGGTGCGTTGGGCTTTGTTGCCATAGCTAAGGTACTCTATTAAAATGGGCAACGCTTTAGGATTTTTCGAGTACCCCAGCGCGGTCAGCGCCAGCCCGACTGAGTAGGGCTGATCACTGTTTGCCTGTTTCATGGCAGCTTCAAATCCAATGGGATTTCCAAGCATCCCCAACACGATGGCTGCCAGCAGCTTTGATTCCGACGGTTGGTCAGCAGCTTGAAATATTTTCAATAACTCCGGCTCGGCGAGTTTGTTATTGATCTCGCCCAGCGATAATGCAGCCTGATGTCGGATATCGATAGCTTCGTCAGGTTTTGATAAGACGCCCAATAGTCGTTCAATGATCAAGCCATCATTAAAATTTTTCAAGGCTGAAACTGCATAATGTCGGACCAGAGGATGGGGTGAATCTAATTTTTTTATTAACGGAGCAATCGCTCGCTTATCTTTCAATTTGCCCAGCGCTTCTGCAGCAGCGCGCTGGACATTCTGGTATTCATCTTTTTCCAATATGTTGATTAAAGGCAGTGCCGCTTCTGGATCATTCAACTCGCCGATTAGAGTGACGATATGCTGGCGCACGATTTCATCACGGTCATCAAACTGATGAAGCAGTGTTTTCAATGAATTCGATTTACTATTTAACAGTTGATTATAGATTCGCTGACTTTCAGGATTGCCCGTTTTTATATAGCATTTATAGAGCAAAATTTTAGCATCGATATTCTCTGGATTTTGTTTTAAGAAATTTTCTAATTTACTGATGGCGTCGGGCAAATCCGTAGCGTCTTTATTGTTATATTTATTTTGAAATGCCGTTCGTTGATAAATTTCCTTAGCTTGCTCATATTCAGACTGGCCGCAGCTCAGGAATAGAACCATATGAAAAAGTAACAGCCAAAGGTTTTTCATAAACTCCTCGTTTTGGGAAAATTTTTCTTAATATAATTTTTATTGAATTTTAAATCAAGCAAAATTTTCAATATTATTGAATGTTGTTTTGAATCCCGGAAAATTTAAGCAAAACATATTTACAAATCCAATATCGTTTTGCACTCGCATCGGATCGAGATTTGATAGTGTAAATCATATCAACAGAATCTGGAACGGAGACGGAAGATTTGAAAAAAATACTAATTTTAATGTTCTTTGTCATTTTGAGTTACGCAGCAATATCAAATAGTGCGCATAAAGAAGCGCGTGCGGTGTGGCTATCTCGCTTTGAATATACCCCACAGGCTTATTCAGCCGCCAATCAAAAGGCTTATCTTCGCAAGGCAATCGAGCAATTGAAGAAAGCGAATTTCAATATGTTGATTTTTCAGGTGCGTGGTCAGGCTGATGCGTTCTATCAATCCAATTATGAGCCGTGGTCTGACCTTTTAACTGGCACGCTGGGAAAAAATCCCGGCTGGGACCCGCTTCAATATATGATCGAACTGGCGCATCAAAATTCCATCGAGCTTCACGCCTGGATTAATGTGTTTCCCTGCTGGAAGGGTGATTCCCCGCCGGCCGAATCCACTCCCCGGCATCTCTACCTGGAACATCCCGAATGGATTTGTTATGATCCCCAGGGAACGCCGATGCCGATCAATGGAGATGCTTACGCCTCATTAAGTCCAGCAATTCCAGAAGTGCGAGAATATTTGATCAACATCTGTCGTGATCTGGTCATCAATTATGATATCGACGGATTACATTTCGATTATATTCGCTATCCCGATCGGCAATACTCTTATGATCCCATCAGCGATTATTTATTTGCCGATCCAGTTATCGGAAATCCATTGGGATTGAGCCGGGAAGACTGGCAGCGGGAGCAGGTGAACAAATTTATCAGAGCCGTTTATGATGCGGTTATCGAGATCAATCCAGCACTCAAGGTTTCGGCCGCTACCATCGGAAAATATAATTATCCTTCAGTCGGCTGGGATGGTTATAATGCCTGCTACCAGGATGGTAAACAATGGACTGCCGAAGGCAAGATCGATTTTCTCGCTCCCATGATGTATTGGCCTATTGGTCAAACCAATCCCTGGGCACCGTTTGAAATTTTAGCCCGGGATTGGGTGCTCAATAATGCCAATGGCCGGCATATCTATGGTGGAATTGGGGCGTACAAGAATCCGACCAATTTCCCGGAGATTGCAGCAGAGATCGACACGCTCAGAAAAATTCGGGCGCAGGGCGAAGTGTTTTTTTCTTACGGCACTCTTAAATCCTCCGATTTCTGGGACGATCTGCTGATTTGGCATTACAAGAATCTAGCAAATGTACCAGCCATGACTTGGAAAGATAATCTGGCCCCGAATAAGCCTCTCGATCTAATAGCGACATGGAGTTCTTCGTCACGCATCGTGCTAACGTGGCAGCCTCCTCCCGAAGCGGCCGATAAAGATACCGCTGATTATTACAATATTTATCGCAGCGTCGGCAGAAGCCCTATTGACATCGAAGATCCGCAGCACCTATATGCGATTACACCGAATAATCAGACACGCTTTACGGATAAGGGACTGGATTCAACGAAAAATTATTACTACTGGATTTCGGCATTGGACGACGCAGATAATGAAGGACCGGTTACTAATGCGAGGAAAGCCACCGCTGTCCATGAAAAACCGCTCGCTGAAATCCCTGAAAACTTTATGCTGCATCAGAATTATCCTAACCCGTTTAATTCGCAGACTCGATTTGAATATTCGATTCCAAGAGAATTGAATAATGAAAAAGTGCTATTCACCATTTATGATAGGTTAGGCAGAAAAGTCAGAACGCTCGTCAATGAAATTCAGCCTGCTGGAGAACATGCGATTAGCTGGGACGGAAAAGATGATTACGGATGCAAGGTAGCAAGCGGGATGTACATTTATCGATTGCAGTGTGAGCGATATATTTTAAGTCGAAAGATGTTATTATTACAATAGTAATTACTAAAATATTAAACAAAAAAACAGGAGAACAGCGATGAAGAAATTGTTACCCATTTTATTATTAACTCTAATGTTTTTATTCAATTATTCTTCATCAATCGCCCAGCAAAAAGATACGGTGATTGTGGACGATCTCGATGGAGGTATCTATTACTTCGAGTACGGTGGTCCCTGGCAAAATGGTGATGACTGGCAGGGGAGCGCAATTGCCGGTTGGGGACCCACCAGCCGCCAGGTTCGAAGTCTTGATAATCCTGATTTTGACGAATCTGCAGAATGGCGTTTGCCGGTTTCCAAAAGCGGTTACTATGCTACCTATTTCATCCTACCCAAAAATGGCAACAGCCGTAACGCTGCTCTGTACGTAGTCAAACCTTTTGGAACCGAACCAGATTCTATGCGCTTTGATCAACGGGCAAATAGTGGAAACTGGATTTTTATGGGGATTTATTATTACCTGGCAGGTGCTGAAAATTCAATTTGGGTTTATAACGATTCAGTCAGTACCGCAGGTTATATGTTCCGAGCCGATGCGGTGAGGATTGTTTCTTCCCCGGAGATAAAAGATATTGAACCAGTTCGTCGCAGCGAATATGATTTTGGGGAATGCGCGATGACGGAATATAAAGATTGGAAATTGAAAGTGTATAACGTGGGCGGAACCAACCTGTTAATTCAAAGTACGAGTACAACTAACAGTGTATTTTCAGTCCCCATACCAGGGCTGCCGATAACTGTTGCTCCGAGAAACTTTATTGAACTTACCGTCCGCTTTGCGCCGAATTTTGAGAAAATATTTGAAGGCGTACTGACCATCACCAGTGATGATGTAGATGAGCCATTCATCAACATTCCGCTTAAAGGAAAAGGAACGACCAAAACGATAATTGTTAACAACGACGATGGTTTTCCTTATTACATGGAACATGTCGGGGAATGGCGGAACAGCACAGATGCGGCGAATATTGGCGACTGGTACATCAATCCAACAAGTCGCTATTCTATTCAATCTCAGAATCCAGCCGCACGATGTCAATTTGTGCCAGACATCCCGAAATCCGGTTATTATACGATATATTATTGCGGCCCAACAACATCAAATGCGTCGAATCATGCCTTGTTTGAAGTGTCCCCGTTTGGCACTGCCACCGATTCGGTCTGGATCAACCAGAACTCGACGCAGCCGGATGAATGGAAAATTATCGGCACTTATTATTTATTTGAAGGCATGGATATGAACACAGTATTTATCGTAAATGATGGAACCGGTTCCGGGTATGTGGTTCGCTCTGATCTCCTAAAGTTTACCTATGTACCGACCATTCCAGATATTGAATTGCCAGCAACTTCGTACCGATTTACCGATGTTCCGATTAATACCGAAAAGGATTGGACTTTTTTGGTGAAAAATGTGGGCAATGAAAATTTAACCATTAATAATGTCAGCACCAAAACATCCTATTTTTCCATTGTATCACCAGCGAATTTCCCGCTCATCGTTCCGCGATTATCCGATTCTGAGATTACAGTACGATTTCGACCAACAGGAATTAGAACTTTTCAGGATACAGTGACGATTTCCTGCGACGATATTGATGAGCCATTTGTACGGATTTTTGTGGAAGGCGAAGGTATTGGTGTTCAGTTGGTTGTTGACGATAGCGATACATTAACCTATTTTTCAAAAGGTCCCAGCGACACCACCTGGCTCATCTCGGATTCGTTTTATGGCTATAAAGGAAACAGCAGCTATACTAGCAAGTTCGCCAATCCCGAAGCCTGGGCTCAATGGGATATTAACGTGGACGTGACGATGAATTACGATGTCTATACCTCCACCGTTCCCAGCGGCAATTCCACGATGTACGCGCCTTACGTCGTTAATTATCCCGGCGGATTGCCCGATACAGTTGTCCTAAGCCAGTATAATTCAACAACGGCGGATAATATCTGGCTTTATCTTGGAACCTATCAATTTATTGCTGGTATTCCTTCATCAGTGAGGCTGGTGAACGATACCACCATTACCTACCAGGACACGCTGTCCATTTTGCGCTGTGATGCTGTCAAACTTTCTCAGCCTACGAAGATAGCGCTGGCTGCTTTTAATGTGAGTTATGAAGACGAACATATCGTGGTCAATTGGGAAACCACTTCAGAAACCGATCACGCTGGCTTTAATCTTTATCGCCAGACCGTTGACTTTTTCAATGAAAAGCGAGCCACGCAATTGAATAATTCTCTGATCAAAGGAAAATCGCCCTATCACTTTGTCGATCCTTCAGCAGAATTTGGAACGACTTATTATTATTGGCTGGAAGATGTTTCCATTCGAGGTCAAAAAACACTTCATGGACCTATTTCAGGCAATCTATCCAGCGCTATCCCGCATGTCTATCAGTTGGAGCAAAATTATCCTAATCCGTTTAATCCCAAAACCACGATTAAATTTTCACTGCCACAGCCAGGCAGAATTGAAATGTACGTAGTGAATGTGTTGGGTCAGCGAGTGAGAACCTTAATCGATGCCAATATCAAAGCTGGTTTTCATCAAACGATCTGGGATGGAAAAAATGATTTTGGGATTGATGTAAGCTCCGGAATTTATTTTGTCGCCATGCAATGCGGCGAGGTCAAGAAGCTGCGGAAAGTCATGCTGCTGAAGTAAAAAATTAATTGCAACGGATTTAAAAACCCAACTGATAAAATGAGCACTGAAGACAAAAAACCTTTTATCAGTTGGGTTTCTCATTCTGTTTTTAAAAACATTTTTTCCAGCAGTGAGTTATAAAATCTTAAAAATGGGCTAATACCAAACCGAATGATTCCAATGAGAAAGAACTCATTTAAATTTTTATTGGTTATATTGTTCAGTAACCTGTTGACGACAAATTTCGTTTTCGCTCAAGAAAAAATGCCTGTTGGCACAATTAAAGGGAAGCTGCTGGACGTTGCTGCAAAAATGCCGTTAGCAGGAGCAAATGTGATTATTGAAGGCAAGGTTTTAGGCGCGGCCACCGATATGGAAGGAAATTTTGTTATCCTGAATGTTCCGGTTGGAAATTATATTCTTAGGTTTGCCTATATCGGTTATGAAACCATGAAAAAAACCGATATTATTGTGAAATCGAAGCGAATCACCTATGTCAATGCTGAGCTGAAAATGTCCCCCCTTGAAATGAATCAAATTGTTGTTAGCACCGGATATTTTTCAGAGACACAGGATCAGCCAATCAGCTCAATCAATTTTTCTTATGAAGAAATTCGGCGCGCCCCGGGCTCCGGTGGCGATGTTAGTCGAATATTGATGTCGCTGCCCAGTCTTGCAAAAGTGAATGATCAATCTAATAACCTGATCGTACGCGGCGGCAATCCCATTGAAAATACTTTCTTCATCGATAATATTGAAATTCCAAATATCAATCATTTTCCCAACCAGGCTTCTTCTGGCGGACCGATTGGCATCCTCAATGTGGATTTTATTCAGGATGTGAATTTTTATTCAGGCGGGTTTTCCGCGCTGTACGGTGATAAGCTCTCATCGATCATGGACATTTCATTTCGTGACGGGAATCGCAGCGAGTTTGATGCTCAATTGGATCTAAATTTTGCCGGATTTGGCGGCGTCGCCGAAGGACCGCTGTTCAAGAAACATGGCTCCTGGCTGGTTTCAGCTCGGCGCAGCTACCTCGATTTTGTGGTCGATGCCTTTGATGTCGGCTCCACCATCGCGCCGATCTATGGCGATATTCAGAGCAAGCTCGTTTATGACTTCAATCCGAATCATAAGCTGATGCTGCTCAGTATTTTTGCCGATGACCATAATAATCCGGACCGAGAAGCTGGCGAGAAAAATTTTATGGATCATTATGGCAATCAAGATTTGTACCAAGCCACTATCGGCGTCAACTGGCGCGCCCTCTGGAATAAGAGCGGCTATTCAAATATATCACTGGCATTCACCTCGAATAAATATGATGAAGATTTTTATGAAACGACAACGGGCAAGTACGATATCCGGAACCGATCATTAGAAAATAATATCAAATTTAGAAACGTCAATCATTATCAATTAAATGACAAAAACACGTTGGAGTTCGGACTGGAAGCGAAATACCTGGCAGAGAATTATGATAACTGGTATGCCGAGACCACCAATACGCTGGGAGATACGATTCCAGCCTTGACTTTAAAAAATACAATTTCAGCCGATAAGCTTGGTGCATTTATCAACTACATCGCTAAACCGTTCCGTCGGTTGACAACCACCCTGGGCATTCGAGCGGATTATTTCTCTTATAATAAAAACCTGACCTGGTCGCCTCGCCTGGCGTTTTCTTATCAGCTAACCTCAGCTACCGCCTTCAATGGATCGGTGGGATTGTTCCATCAAAATCTTCCTTTATTACTGCTTTCCCAGCTTGCCAGCAATAAGGAGTTGAAAAATCCGATAGCAATTCATTATATCGTAGGGATCGATCATTTACTGACAGAAAGCACTAAGTTAACTATGGAAGTTTACCAGAAAAATTATGAAAACTTTCCCCTCGATCCATTACAACCAGCTTTGTTCATCATTGATGACAGTTTTTTTGATAATTATGGGGCATTAGCTGATAATGGTGAAGCGCTGTCACGCGGTGTTGAGATCATGATCCAGAAAAAGCTGGCAACAGATTTTTATGGCTTGGCAAGCGCCACCTTTTTCCGATCACGATACAAAGGCGGGGATGGTTACTGGAGAAATCGTAACTATGACAATCGCGCCGCTTTCAGCATTGAAGGTGGCTACAAGCCCAATCGAAAATGGGAGTTCAGCCTGCGTTGGATTTACGCCAGCGGCGTTCCTTATACACCATTTGATATAGATAAATCAAAAGCCAATCATCGCGCTGTTTACGATGAAAACCGAATCAATGCTGTCCGCTATCCGGATTATCACTCGTTGAATATTCGCTTCGATCGACGTTTTGATTTCAGCAATTCCAATCTGGTGTTTTACCTGAGTGCCTGGAACGTCTATAATCGCAAGAACATTGCCAATTACTTCTGGAATGAAAAGGAGCAGAGACAGGATCAGGTTTATCAATGGCGGTTGCTGCCGATTTTTGGATTAGAATATGAATTTTAGTTTAAAAATTTTTTTGTTTGGATTTGACTAAGTTGTGAGGGATAATTTAAATTATTATCTCCCCTCCTCTTTCACCTTCAAAACCACAAACGTCACATCGTCATTCTGAACTCTACCGTTGCGCCATTGCTCGGCCACTTCGATAAAATAATCTATGATTTGTTCCGGATTTTCATGGCCGATTTCCTCGAATGTATCTTTGACCCGATGATAATCAAACATCTCTTTTTCATCGTTGAATAATTCGGGTAAGCCATCGCTCAATAATAAAATCGAATCGCCGGCTTCAAGCTGTACCTTCTTATCTTCATAAGAAAAATCATCAAAAGCACCCAATGGCATACCTTTGAGAACGATTTCATCTACCCGCCGGGTTCGCTGGCGATAGATATAAATAGGCGGCATCCCGGCGGCTGAAGCGATCAGTTCATGATTTTCAATTTTTATCAGCGCCAGCGCCATGTACAAGTTTCCCAGATGCAACTGTTTGATGGTTCGGGTGCAATTTTCAAAAAATGTTTTGAAATCAGTTTGAGATACATTGGCGACAAACAAGCCTTTCATCACGGAAACCATTGTGCCAGCATTCAAGCCGTGCCCGGTGGCGTCACCGATCACGACGGTCAAACGGCTCTTCTCGTCGAGATAAAAATCATAATAATCGCCGCCAACCTCGGTAGCGGTCTGCATGTGCACTGCAATATCGAGATGCGGAACGATCGGCAATTTTTTGGGTAACATGGAGAGCTGAAGTCGCCGGGCTTTTTCTAACTCGATAGTTTTGCGTTCATTTTCAGCCTGAACCGCTCGAGCCTGAGCTTCGGCAGCTTGCGCCCGTAACTCAGCTTCTCGAATGATTGATTTAGCCCGCTCTCGTCTTATCACGACAAGCTTTTGAACTCGATACAAAATCAGAGTCAGAGCGATTGCCAGCATTGCATAGAGCATATAAGCCCAGGTCGTCTTCCACCAGGGCGGAGCAATAACGATTCGAAGGGTGGCTCCTTTTTTATTCCAGACTCCGTCATTGTTGGAGCCACGTATCCTGAAAAAATATTCTCCAGGCTCGAGATTCGTATAGGTGGCACTGCGCTGCGAACCGGGAGAATGCCAGGCCAGATCGTAATTTACTAATATATAGGAACACTTGTTTTTTTCGGGCTGATTGTAATGCAGCGCGACAAAGTCAAATGAAATATTATTCTGCCAGTGAGCCAGCTTGATTTCTTCTGTTTCTGAGATATGTTTTTTCAATGGTGAATCTTCGCTAATGGAAACGGTCTTCCCAAATAGCTTAAAATCGGTAATTGCGATTTGTGGCTCATAAGGATTGTCTCGAATGCTATCCGGGTGAAAAATATTGAAACCATCGATGCCGCCAAAAAACATCTCGCCCCGATCATTTTTGTAACATGCCTGACCATTGAATTCCTTGCTCTGCAAGCCATCGTCCACATCATAATTAATAAACGTGTTTAAACTCGGAACATATTTGGAAATCCCTCGATTGCAGCTAACCCAAATGTTGCCCCGGGCATCTCCCAATACCCCATAAATCACGTTGTTGGGCAGACCGCTGTTTTTTTCGGTGAAGTGTTCAAACCTTTCTGTTTTTGGATCGAAACGATTAATTCCGCCACCAAAAGTTCCAATCCAGAGGATTCCATGATTATCAATGTAAATCGATTGAATGGAATTATCGCTCAAACTATTTTTATCTCTGGGATTATGAGCGTAATGTGTGAAAATTGGTTGTTCAGCTTTGAGAACTTCGGAAGCGCTTTTGTTTTTACTGAGGTCTTTACCAAATACCAGTTTATTCAATCCGCCGCCAAATGTACCGATCCACAGCACCCCCGCTGAATCTTGAGCTATGGCACGAACCGAGTTGTGACTCAAGCTGTTAGGAGTATTGGGATCATGAGTAAAAGATGTAAAATTGTTTTCAGCTCGATTATATCTATTTAATCCTCCAAAATCTGTTCCGAGCCACAATGTGCCCGACCGATCTTCAAAGATTGATCGGATCGTGCAATTGCTTAAACTGGTCGGATCATTAGATCGGTGGTGATGTTGTAAAAATGTCGCATTGGTTTTATTGAATCGATTGAGTCCATCCTGGGTGCCGACCCACAGCTCGCCGAACCGATCTTCTAAAATAGCAAATACTGAATTGTGACTCAGGCTCGTCGGATCTCTGCGGTTGGCAAAGTAATGTTTTATCTGTCGGGTTTTCGGGTCGAAGCGATTTAAGCCTCCATCAATGACGCCAACCCAGAGCTGTCCTTCTTTATCCTGGTAGAAAGAGCGGGTAATCATGGCACTCAGGCTATTGGGATTCTCGGGGTTGTGATTGATGGTCTTGAATTTTTTAGCATACAAATCAACTTTATTTAGTCCGCCGGTATTGGTCCCAATCCAGAGCACTCCAGTTGAATCAATAAAAGTGGACAGCACGATATTATTGCTCAGACTATAAGGATCGTTGGCATTGTGAATATAATGATAAAAAGTTTTGGTTGCTTTTTCGAAGAGATAAATGCCATCGAATGCAAGAGTTCTGATCCACAGATCGCTGTTGGTATCTTCAGTAATTGAAATAATTACGTTGCTATTATTGTTCGGGAAATCTGGATTGGGCAGAAGATATTCAAAAGATTCTGTCTTGCGATCGAATCGAACCAATCCCTGGGTGCTGCCCAGCCAAAAGATTCCATTTTTGTCTTCGTGAATTTGTCCGACGATATTGCCGCTTCTTCCGCTTAGGCGAACTGACTTAAGATGATAGTGCGTAAATTTTTCTGTTCTGGTATTGAATCGGTTCAAGCCGCCGCCCTCACTTAAATGTCGGCGCTCCCCGGTGCTGATCCAGAGAATCCCTGGCTCTGTTGGTGATTCATAGATAAAAGTGACCTCATTGTAACTCAAACAATTGGGATCTGTTTTGCTGGGTTGATAACGAGTAAAATTGTCAAGCTCGCGATTATATTTATTAAGACCAGCTACAGTGCCGATCCATATTGTACCGGATCGATCTTCGAAACCGGCACTGATGGAGTTATGGGAAAGGGAATTCGGATCATCTTCTCGATAGCGGTAACGCTTGAATTTCCCGGTTTCCCGATTAAGTTTATCGACGCCCCCTGCTGCTGTGGCGACCCAGAGGTTTTTATAGCTATCTTCCTGGATGAAAGGTACAACATTATCTCCCACACTGTTTGAATCATCTGGATTATGTTGATATTGGGTGAAAACCTCTGTTTCGCGATTGAATTTATTCAGCCCGTTGATTGTTCCGATCCAAAGATCCCCATCATGATCCTCATGAATGGAGAGAATGTTACTGCTCGATATTTGAGTCGAGTCGAATGGATTCACTTTGTACTCTGTGAATTTGTAGCCATCGTATTTATTCAATCCCGACTGGGTGCCGAACCACATAAACCCTTTGCGATCCTTATGAATGACTGGTACGATGCTCTGGGACAAACCCTGGTCGAGAGAGATGTGTTCGAATTTAAGATTGGGACGTTGACCGAAAATCGCTGGTGGAGTGATCAAAATTAAAATAATGATCACAATAAAACGGAAGTCAGGTTTGAAAAAAAGAGTCTGAAAATGTATTGAGCTTTTCATCATCTTGGATTCTACAAAGCAGATGTTTTTATATTTATTTCCCTTTGTTACTTCCAGAAATTACTAATAAGAATAACTCCTGTCAAGCAAGAAAGTTGCATGATTTAAAGCTATAATTTTAATTTTTTAAAATTGAGAATAAAAGCGAATTTCACTCAATTTTTTTAGCACACTGAAACGCTGCTCCCACTGCGCTGGGAACACCGCCAATCTGACTCGCCCAACAGGATCCGATATAAAGATTCTGGACTGGCGTATCAATATTCATTTTAAATAGATGCCTGTGAAATTTATTATTGGGATTCCAACTCCAGGCTGAAGTTGCCCCGCCAGTGTTTTGAGTGTAACGCTCATAAGTCAGCGGAGTGGCAGCATCTTCGAATTCAATGGCGTTTTGTAAATTCGGAATCACGGCGCTGGCTTTTTGAATCAGCGTGCGTTTCACCTTTTTTTTCAACTGTTTATATTTCTCACGATTCCCATCGCCCCAGTTTTGCATCCAATTGGTGGGACAGATAGCTTGAATCATCAGCGATGATTTTCCCACTGGCGCTAAATTCGGATTCATCACCGAAGGCGAATAGAGCGTGACTGAAATTTTTTCGAAAAAATTTTCATCATCAGAATTGTGCACGTCGGCGCCCGGCTGTTCATCGATGTAAATGACGTGGGGCAGCTTCATTAAATCCAGCATTTTTTCATGCGGGATATCAAGTCCCAAATATACGGTAAAAATGCCTTCAGATACAGCGTTGGTTTTAATTTTTTCCAGCAAAGTTTGTGGCACCAGAGCTTGATCATCCAGCAGCTTGAGAAAGGTCTTTTTGTAATCACTGGCCGAGATCACCGCATCGGCTTCGAAGGTTTGATTATTACAAATCGCACCGACGGCGGCTCCATTCTTTGTTATAATTTTATCGACAGATGAATTCAGCTTTAATTCCCCACCCAATTTTTTGAAATTCTCAGCCAGCACATCTGCCCAGGCCTGCGTCCCATCTTTGACGGTCCAATAATCATCAAATAGCGTGGTAATTGCGCCACCGAGAATCCAAGCAGACATATCGGGATAACCGATATTTTTGAAAATCCTAAACAGGAGCGAATCCTTTTCAAAAAAGCGTTCAGTGAATTCAGTGATCGTTAGCTTCGCATATTTTCGATAGATACGCAGCGCTTTGATGCCACCAATCAAATAATTTTTAATGGAAGCAATCCAGGATTTTTTATCGCCGCCAAAGTAGCTCATCGTTTCATACATTTTATCCACTTCACCAAAATATTTTTCCAGCCGCGTTCGTTCCAATGGATAAGCGTCATAAAAAAGATTTTTGAAATCCTGATAGGTTTCGGTAACGCCATCAAAATCTGATGAAATCCAGCGCGAGACCTGTCTCACAAAATTGATCTGGTCAAACACACCCAGATGTTTCATGGCTTTAAAGACCGTACTAGATGATTCAAACGATAGCGTGCCGCTTTCAAAATAAAAACCTTTGCGCCAGAATCCGGCCGTGTATCCCCCTGGCGAAGAATGCGATTCAAATAAAGTAACCCGATGTCCTTTTCGAGCCAGCAAATTACCAGCCACCAGACCGCCGAGACCGGCTCCGATGATAACAATTTTTTTCATTAAAAATTTTTCCTTTCATTTGGCTCTAATTAAAAAAAATTTAAACACAAAGCCACTAAGAAATCACAAAGGACTCAAAGGGAAAATATTATTTTTTCTTCGTGATCTTCGTGTTCGCTTCTTGACTTTGTGTTGAGATTTTTTCTGTAGCCTCGCTGCGCATGATATATTCGGATTAAGCAACGACATTTTGCTGCTCAAGCTTTTCCAGACATTGCTCCAGCAACTGAATGACTGTAGCCAATTTATCCAGCGACAAACGAAAACCCTTTGGCGTCCAGCCAGTATAAGTCTCGCTCTGGATATACTCTCTCACATCCAGCGAAGCCGATTCATGTTTGTCATCTGGCGGGATAGTTCGGGCGACCAATTCGGTCGAGTCATTTTTAGCAAGGCGCGCGATCTCGACCGGCTCATCAGCTTGATCAGATGGTTTATGTTGCTTGAGCGCTTCCAGGAGTTGTTCACCCAATTCTAAAGTGAGCGTTACTCCCTTTTTTGTGAAGCCAGTGAAATTGGTCGATTCGACATACTGCCGAATGTTGATATAATTTTTCCCTTTGTAGGGACTGACTTCAAACCGTAATTCGGTTGTGTGGCTTAATGGAATTTTGCCGATTGACTCTTGTAACATGATAAACTCCGGGTGAAATTAATCAGAAAAGACTTAAATTTTACAAATGGTGAATTCCGTTTTGCACTCCCTGGCAGCGATTTTTATTAACTATAATTTAGCAAAACGAAAGAAAAAGTCAAGTACAAATTTTTTATGAAGCAATAATCGAATCGTTTATTAAAGTGACGCACCAGCTTCCGCTCCACAGTGATTCACTCTTGAAATTTGGAATAATTATAATTCGATATTAACTGACATCAACAGATCATCTTGAAATCCATGCATCATTTCACTTGTCAACTTTTACGGGATATTAGATTATAAGTTTGAAAGAATTTAGAGCATGTTATGTAAAGAATATCTATAGCAGGATTTATAGGAATTAGCGGTCGAATTTGAAAATATCTGTTGACATTTGCAAATATTTTCTGTTATTTCTGAGAGCATTTAAATGACACTTTTTTTAGCCGAATTAAATCAGCAATTCGAATGCTGCAATCCTGTGAAAGAGTAACTAATATGAAAAAACATCTAAAAATAATTCTCTCTCTGTTGATCATTGTTGCTTTAGCAGCAGGTTGGTATTTTAGTAGCTACTTTCTCAATATTGCCAACATCGGCGCCGGCTACAAAGCCAAGCTGCTCTGCTCCAGCGTATTTGTCTCTAACCGAGATCCCCATTGGGTGCTGAAAGAAGATTTATCCGATCCGAGTCTCAAAATTATAAAAGAAAAGATTGATTATGAGAAAAAGCAGGTGACAGCGATCGCACCATTGGGAATTGTAAAAAGAATCGCAACTTACCGGGAAGGATTGGGAGCTACGCTCGATTTGAAACCAGAAGATCAAAAATTATCACTTGAAAAAATTATACCGACTGATGAATATTCATCATCTCCCTGGCCCACAGGCAATTTTGTTGACTTAAATAATCTCCCACCCGAAGTGGATGCTGAAGCACTGGCAGCAGCTATCGATTATGCTTTTGCTGAACCAGATCCTATCAACCTGCGACGAACCAGAGCCGTAGTTATTGTTTACAAGGGACAAATCATTGCTGAACGTTATGGGGAAGGAATTACTCCGGATACGCCTTTGCTGGGCTGGTCAATGACCAAAAGTGTAACGAGCGCCCTGGTGGGAATCCTCGTGGGACAGGAAAAGCTCTCGCCAAATAAAGCAGCACCTATTCCAAAGTGGCAATCCTCAGATGATTCTCGAAGGTCGATCACGCTGGATAATTTGCTTCGCATGAGTAGCGGACTGGAATTTGGTGAAGAGTATAGCGATCTATTTTCCGACGTCGTTGTCATGTTGTATCGTGAACAGGATGCGGCTGACTTTGCGATCAAGAAACCGTTAATCAATAAGCCCGGCACCAATTGGTCATATTCTAGCGGCACAACCAATATTATATCGAAAATCATTCGGCAGACTTTTGAAGGAAACGATCGGGAGTATCTGGAATTTCCTCGCCGAGCATTATTTCATCGCATCGGGATGTACAGTGCCGTGATCGAGCCGGATGCATCGGGAACGTTGATGGGTTCATCATACATGTATGCCACGGCCCGGGATTGGGCGCGATTAGGACTGTTTTATTTGCAGGATGGCGTCTGGGATGGCGAGCGAATTCTCCCGGAAGGTTGGGTTCAATATACGTTAACGCCGACCGAGCTTGCGCCCCAGGGAAAATACGGAGCGCATTGGTGGTTAACTCCGAATAGTATTCCCTTTTATGAAAAAAAATTAAGTGTTACCCTTCCTGCAGATTTATATTCTGCGAGAGGACACAATGATCAGTATGTGACCGTCATTCCGTCTGAAAATTTAGTGGTAGTTCGACTGGGCTTGACGTTGACGAATAAAACCTGGAATCAGGCAGAGTGGGTGGCAAAAATTTTAGCAGCGATTAAATAAATTTTTGAATAAATACGAAAAGTCAAGTAAATAAATTTCATTGAAGAAGCTAATGTAAAGAATGTAGTGAAATTAAATTGAAGCATTTCCCAAATTGACGGAATAAGTATCAGAGGTTTTGCCAAGGAAATCAAAAAATGAAAGGTCATTCCATGAAGGGCTTGATTGCCAAATGCGGCTGCGATTGCGGTCAATGTCCAACCTACAAAAATAACCTGCAAACCCTCGAAGATCGCAAGCGTTGTAGTTGGGGGTGGCAGCAATATTTGAATATCAAGCTCAGCCCTGAGAAACTGCGTCTCTGCGATGGCTGTTCGATACCTGACGATAGCAGAAAAGTTTTTTATTTAAACTGTATTGTCCGAAAGTGCGCCATTAAAAATGGAATTGAAAACTGTGCTTTCTGTTTAAGCTATCCCTGTCAGGAAGTGTCGAATATCCACAGTCTCCAGCCGCCGGGTGCAAAAGAAAAAATTGTCAAGCATATCGGACATGAAATCCCACAGGAAGATTACCTGGCTTTTATCGAGCCCTATGAAGGGATCAAGCATCTCAATGAAATTCGCCAGACTCTTGAGGCTGACGAAATCATTGAGATGAAACGTTTTTCCTTCCATCCCCAAATTACTGCCTTTCCCAAAGAGCTGCCTTTCTCCAGAGATGAAATTTTTGCTTATCATTCGCTTCATCAAATTTTATTGTCTTTAGAGGTAAGCGATAATGTTTCTTATGCCCAACAAGTCATTCTCAAAAAAAATAGAAAACATTTATTACAAATTTTATGGGCGTTTGGCAGATTCGGTGAGTTAAAAGATGAAAATGGTTCGTATCTGATGCTGGATAGTGAGACTTTTTCCAGTCAAAAAATTAGCTCATATTACTCTAAAGTTCTATATTATTTTAGGGCGTTTAGAAGACATGGCATGAATTGTGAGATCGTTCCTCTGCAAAAATCGGGTTGGTTGACGCCCACTGGTGGGCTGCGGAAAAAGGGGTGGCTAATAAAACTATCGTTCGATGAGAAGATTGGTGGCGATCTTATAATTAAGGCATTAAAAAATTATACGATAAGCCTTGAAACAAAATATGGCAAAGATGCATTTTGGTATTTTGCGACAGGGGATATGCGGATTTTGAGTCTAAAATAACAACGTTAGCGATTCTTACTAGCCTATGAATTCAAAAAATTGAGCCAGCACTCAACGATGATAACAAAACGCTGGAGCAGCAACCGACATCATTGTTAATTTGATCGCAGCTCAACTTGGCGGACTAATTACACGGCTTTTTAAACAGCGATTAAACCTGAATTATATGGCTGAACGAGATGACACGCCGATATTATTTCTTCAATCTTATTCATTAGTTATATAGAAGCGAGTACCGTTATGTTTTTTCTCATTGCTTTATTACTAATTATGGCAACATACGCTACCAAAATTGCGCCGAAATTGGGCATCCCTGTTCTATTACTTTTTTTAGGATGTGGAATGATCGTTGGCAGCGACGTACTCAACCTCATTTACTTTGATGATGCTGTCCTGACTCAAAAAATTGCCAATATTGCTTTGATTTTTGTCATATTTGACGGAGGGTTTCGTACTCGAAGGGAGGCTTTTCGATTTGCCTTTGGTCCGGCATTAACGCTGGCAACATGGGGTATAATTCTTACGGCTGCACTTCTTGGATTGTTAATTTATTTTGTTACTCAATTCAATTTACTTTATTCATTCCTGATCGGTTCTATAATTTCCTCAACCGATGCAGCTGCAGTTTTCACGGCGCTCAAACAACACTCCATCAAAAAACATGTCTCCACTACGTTGGAGGTCGAATCGGCAGTCAATGATCCGGCGGCAATCCTTTTGACTGTAGTTATGATTCAAATAATTTCTGGTCAAATCCATAATGTGGCTTTGTTTCTGCTGAATTTCGCGTGGCAGCTTGGTGGAGGAATTGGGGTTGGATGGATTATTGGGAAGACAGGCAGTCTATTGTTTAATAGATTGGAGGTAGAGAACAGAGGCTACTACTATGTAATGAGTATCGCTGTGATCCTGCTGGCATTTGGTGTTGCAGATATTATTCGTTCAAATGGAATCATCGCTGTATTTTTTGCGGGATATTGGCTTGGAAACTCGGATTTTATCTATCGGCGGGGCGTTGACTATTTTATTGAAGGAATCTCTACTTTCAGCAATATGGCGATATTTTTATTATTAGGCGTATTGGTCTTTCCCAAAAGCCTTATTCCTGTTTGGAAAGAAGGATTACTGATTACATTACTCATTATCTTCGTCGTCCGTCCAATCGTAGTATTTTTATGTACCTTGCCTTTTAAATTCAGATTCAAGGAACAACTATTCATTGTGTGGGGAGGAATAAAGGGGGCTGTTCCTATCGTGCTAGGCACATATCCAGCCGCCTATGGTATTGATAAGAATCATCATATCTTTAACATCGTTTTTTTTGCAGTGTTTTTATCCTGCTTATTACAAGGGACTACCCTGAAGTGGGTCGCTGCGAAATTGAGATTAGCTATGCCAGCTCGTCCAAAAGCGATGCATTCTATTGAGTTAATTACGATGAGAAAAACTGATATTGATGTCTTTGAAATCCAAATCCCTGACACATCGCGCATTGATGGCACTCGGATACAAGAATTAAATTGGCCAACAGATGCTTTGATCATCTCAATCATAAGAGAAAACCAAATTATTCCTCCCAAGGGAAATACAGTACTCAAAAAGCAGGACATTGTATTTGTGATAGCACCTTCTAAAGAAATCGACCGTATAAACATGGAGCTATGTACGTAATATGTTGTTAAATTCGGTCATTGTCGCCATGCAACTGATGTTGCCGCGGTGCCCAAAATGACGTTTTGTTGGAAAAATTTTTAAATCTCAAGGGATTCGCCATGAAAATAAAAGTCAACACTACCATTCTAACTTTACTTGCAATCACGCTCATCTCGTGCGATCAAAACCCGGAAAAGCGAAAAATCAAGCTTGCCGAACAAAGTCCAGCCACTCAGCGAAATGAGCGGTTTAGTTCAACCATTCATTTAGAGCCTACTTTGCGCCGTGCCATCGCCGTCATGTTCTTTGAAAATAAGACAGGCGATCAGAATTTAGAATGGCTACAAAAAGGTTTGACCGAAATGCTGATTCGCTCCCTGTCCCAATCCAGTTCGCTTTCAGTATTGAGCACGGATCGCATCTTCGAGATTGTGAGCCGATTGGACACCACTGCTACTCCGCAAAAAATAGATTTTGATCTGGCGGCTATCGTGGCGAAGGAAGCCAATGTACAAGCCGTGCTGACGGGCAACATTTCCAAAAACGGCGATTCGTTGCAGATCAATGTCAAAGTCCATGATCCGAACCAGGGCAAAATTTTGAAAGAAGAGAGCGTCGAGGGACCTGGCATGGATGCCATCTTCGGCATGGTGGATGACCTGACCAAAAAAATCAAGAGCACCCTCCAGCTCACCCTCGACAAAAAGGAAGCCGCCAAAGGCATTGCCGATCTATCGACCAGTTCCCTCGAAGCTTGGCGCTATTATACCGCAGGCATTGACCTCATCCAAAAAGCCATGATCAACGATGGCATTGCGCAGCTCGAAAAAGCCGTTGCGGCTGATCCTGCCTTTGTCGATGCATATTACTATCTATGTTTGCGGCTCTTCAGCCAGGGCGAGCGGCAAAAGGCTGCTCAATACTTCGATAAATTACAAGCGCTGAGATCGACTGCTACTCCGAAGCAACAATATCAAATCGACCGACTGGCAGGCCACGTCAATGGGGACGCTCGGAAAACGATCGATGCCTCCAAACAGTGGCTCCAAAATAATCCCGATGATATCGAAGCTTATTTTAATCTGGGCGACATTTTCTTTGGACTCCAAAACTATGACGAAGCGTTGGGCTATTATAAAGCCATTCTCGATATCGATCCCAACTACAAGATGGCTTATAATCAGATCGGGTATTGTTATGCCCGAAAAGGCGATCTTGCCAGCGCCGAAGCCGCCATGAATCAGTATAAAAAAATCGCTCCCCATGAGCCGAATCCCTTCGATAGCATGGGTGAAATTTATCTTATCTATGGCGATTATAAACAGGCGGAACAAAATCTAAAGGAGTCCCTAGCGATAAATGAAAATTTTCATGCCTCCCGATTGCAGCTTGGCAACGTCTATCTTGATGAGGGCAAGTTCAAAAAGGCATCCGACATTTACCAGCAATATCTGGACAGAGTGCCTGATCCACGATCCAAAGCAGTGGGGTATGAAAGAATGGGACTGACTCAATGGCGCCAGGGGCAAATCGACTCTGCCCTTGGTTATTTTCAAAAGTTTGTGGTAAACCGCATTGTTTCTTATCGGGCGGCCACCTGGATGTATGAGCTGTATTTAGAAAAGGGCGATAGCGCTGCGGCGATAAAGTCGTTGTATAAAAATTATGAGTTCATTCGAGATTCCCTCGTTGCAAGAGCACCCATACGGATTGTCGATTTGGCTAATTTCAGTCTCTGGTATGATATCAATGTTGATGAAACAATCAAGATCATCATTGAGACTTTGACAGCTGCAAAGAGTCCCAACGTCCAGAGGTGGGGACAGTTTTATTTGACGCTGTTGTATTTGAAAACCGATCAATTGGAAAAATATCAAAAATCTTTGCCCGATTTTACTTCCGAATTTATGGACATGATGAAAGATATTGGTAATGTCAAACAGCCCAATGCGACCTTGAAGTCTTTTTTAATTTATAATCAATATGCCTATCGATTTATTGATGAGGGGATAGCGAAGTACCACCAGTTGATTCAGTATTGCCAGGATCACGAATTAACTGTGCCTGAAATGGTGTTCCGATCCTTATTAGTCGATGTATATTTCCATAATCGAGAGCTTGATAAAGCTGAAGTACAACTGAAGATCATCGGTGCACCTGAAGAGAACAAATGGCTGGTGATCGCTCCATTCGACAACACCAATGGATTTCAGAAAAAATATCCGCCTGAGCGGGAGATCAAATTAAACAAGATTTACAAAGATGGGAATCTGGCAATTCAATGGCAGCATGCCAATGACGGCTTCAACGAAGGCTACATCGACCTGAAAATGATATACAAAAATTATAATTGGAAAGTCGGTTATGGATTGATCTATGTCCAGTCGCCTGACAGGAGAGCAGCTCAAATCCGCATTGGCTCCAATGAATCGGTAAAGTTATGGCTCAACGATGAAGAGGTCTGGCGCATGAATATCGGCCGGGATGCGATTTTTGACGACGATATTATCCCCGTCGTTTTACAGCCAGGGCTGAATAAAATTCTCATCAAAGTCTGCAATTTAATCAATGAATGGGGATTTTATTTTCGAGTGACTGATGAGGATGGGAAGGGGATGCCTGGGATTGAGTTTGTTTCGGCAGCAGAAAATAATGAATAAGATTTTTATTGAGTACTTCTCTTCGGATTAATAAAATGACAGAAACTTCAATTGATACAATTTTAGATGAACTAAAAGAATCAATAACAGCGAACGAAACCGTTGTCTTTTGTGGCGCAGGAATTTCACGGCATTCAGGTTTACCTTTAGCAAATGAATTGGTGCGGTACGTACTTGAAAAGCTAAATGTCTCAAAGGAAGAAACTGAAACGATTATAAATTCCAATCTTCCTTTTGAGGCATTTATCGAGACGCTACGTGGAAACAGTAATATAGACAGGATTTTGGATATATTTGATCTTGGCAAACCCAACACCAATCATGTTCTGTTAGCAAAGTTAGCAAAGGCAAAATATTTGAAAACAATCTGTACCACTAATTTTGATCAATTGATTGAAAAGTCATTTAAAAGTTAATCATTGAG
>JAEAME010000753.1_pt1 | contig 28715 bp, 25 predicted proteins | sample 8958731 | NCBI WGS metagenome assembly JAEAME01 (sample SAMN16933194, study PRJNA681113) | bioreactor sludge metagenome | isolation source: anerobic bioreactor sludge (Control) | place: India:Bengaluru | collected 2018-10-24 | reverse complement strand
GAACCGCGATGTACAGAAAAAAGGAGGCACTATATGAATGAAACATTGATCAACTTGATGGCCGACCTTCAGGAAGAAGAAACGCTCTCCATGGTGAACACGTTAATTAAAGAGGGGGCAAATCCCCTGGATATTCTCAGCGATGCAAGGTCAGCGATGGAGATAGTAGGAAAGCGTTTTGAAACCTCAGAGTATTTCATCCCAGATCTTATGATGGCGGGAGAGATACTGAAGGGCATCTCAGACATTGTTAAGCCCCTAATTCAAAGCGATGACACCAGTGCGAAGAAAGGGAAAGTACTTATCGGTACCGTGGCTGGCGATATCCATGATATCGGAAAAGACATCGTTACATTTATGCTTGATGTAAGTGGTTATGATGTCCTTGATATCGGGATTGATGTACCAATCCAGGTATTTGTGGATAAGATAAAGGAATTTCAGCCAAGCGTTGTTGGTCTGAGCGGTTTTCTTACCCTCGCCTTTGACTCCATGAAGAAAACCGTGGAAGCCTTAGAAAAGGCTGGTTTGCGGGACAATGTGAAAATCATGATCGGCGGAGGTCAGATGGATGACGAAGTCCGTAAATATGTGCGTGCCGATGCATATGGTAAAGATGCTGTGGCAGCGGTAAATCTTTGCAAACAGTGGATTGGATAGGGGGATCGCAATGGGATTAACGCCGGAAGAACTGTATAAGGAACGGGAAAAGAGAGTTTTAGATGCAATAGCCCTTAAGAAACCGGACAGGATACCAATAATGCCACACTTCAGTTTTTTTCCTGCAAAATACTCCGGATTTACCCCGGAAGAGGTTATGTACGATCCAGAAAAGCTATGGAAAGCCCAATGGAAAACCCTGACCGAGTTTGAGCCAGATATGGACAACAGCCCCTTTGGTCTTCGCTTCCTGGGGCCTTTGTTAGAAACCCTCGATTTCAGACAACTGAAATGGCCAGGGCATGGCCTTTCCCCTGATGTAAGCTATCAGTTCGTGGAAGGTGAGTATATGAAGGTCGAAGAATATGATGCCTTCCTTAATGACCCTACCGATTTTATGGTTCGGACATATTGGCCCCGCATATTTGGATCGCTGAAGGCTTTTGAGAAACTTCCCCCTCTCCGGGACATCATTACCTATTCCATTGGAACCCCCTTTGGATTTGGTGTATTTGGCTCCCCCGAGGTAACAGCTGCCCTGGATGCCCTTAAAAAAGCAGGCGAGAAATCTCTTCAAATCAGCCAGTACTCACGGTTGTTTGCTGAAAAAGCACGGGAGGCAGGATTTCCCATGCAGTATGGAGGTTTTTCTCAGGCACCCTTTGACACCCTTGGAGATTATTTTAGAGGCACAAAAGGCACCATGCTTGACATGTATAGGAGACCGGAGAAAATCATAAAAGCCTGTGAGAAATTACTTCCAATTATGATAGAAGTGCCCGTTAATGCATCAAAAGTATCTGGGAATCCAAGAATATTTATCCCAATACACAAAGGTATTGATGGTTTTATGTCAGAAGCGCAGTTCAAGAAATTTTTCTGGCCAACCCTTCAGGCCCTCATTGTTTCCCTCATTAATGAAGGATTGGTACCGTGCGTTTTGTGGGAAGGCAACTGTACTACGCGTCTTGACATCATCAAGGATATACCCGAAGGAAAGGCCTTATACGCTTTTGAAGCCACGGATATCTTCAAGGCAAAGGAAGTCCTTGGGCACAAGGTTTGTATCCGGGGCAATGTGCCGTTGTCTTTGCTCGTTACCGGCTCACCGGATGACATACGGACTAACTGCAAAAAGCTAATCGACATTGTCGGAAAAGATGGAGGTTATATTATGGATTCAGCTGCAGGTTTTGATGATGCCAAAGCGGAAAATGTGAAGGCCATGTTTGATTACACGAGGGAATACGGTGTCTACTGAGCGGTCATCCCTGAAACTTACTTCATGTATGTGGTTTTTATGTTGAATGACATTACTTGCATGGCTGAAATATAAAAAAGAAGGCGCAAGATGAGAGGTCGGTTTACAGCTTTACTCATGGCAGTTGTTCTGATTTTTGAAGTAAGTTTTTTTTGCAGTTGGCGTTGATGTGATTAAGCTTGAGACCGCTAATTATCTCCCAACAACGCATAAGATCTCTCTCCTCACTGGAAAGTTTTGTGATGAGATAAAGTAAAAGTAGCGCACAAATAATTAGATCAAGAATACGGAGGACATATGCCCTACGATCCGACGCGAATGGCAAATTGGAAAATTTCCGAGGCAGCCGAACAAAATATGAAATCTATCTGGCAGCTCGGAGATGAACTGGGTCTCGAAAATGATGAGATTATTCCCCATGGCAAAATCGGGCGCATTGCTTTTGCGCAAATAATGGAAAGACTCAAAGAAAAACCTGACGGAAAATATGTAGAGGTCACCGCCATCACACCAACGCCTTTGGGTGAGGGGAAAACCACTACCACCATCGGTTTAATTGAAGGACTCAGCAAGAGGGGAAAGCATGCAGGCGGGTCCATCCGTCAGCCATCCGGTGGGCCCACCATGAACGTCAAAGGAAGCGCGGCAGGGGGCGGGAATGCCCAGGTAATTCCCCTGGCAGAGTTTTCGTTGGGCCTGACAGGGGATATCAACAATGTTATGAACGCCCATAACCTTGCCATGGTTGCGCTGACTTCAAGAATGCAGCATGAAAGAAACTACGGCGATTGGGAACTCGGATTACGAAAGCTTCGCCGCCTCAGCATTGATCCTAGTAATGTCCAGATGGGGTGGGTCGTGGATTTTTGCGGCCAGGCCTTGAGAAATATTGTGATTGGGCTTGGAGGCAGGATGAACGGTTTTACCATGCAGTCGCGATTTGATATTGCAGTAAGTTCTGAGCTTATGGCTATCCTCTCAATAGCAAGGGATCTCAAAGATTTACGGGAACGAATTGGTCGAATAACGGTTGCGTATGATACCCATGGTAAGCCAGTAACCACAGAAGATCTTGAAGTGGCAGGTGCCATGTGTGCCTTTATGAGGGAGAGTATAAATCCGACCGTGGTGCAGACCATTGAAGGCCAGCCCATACTGGTTCATGCCGGTCCCTTTGCGAATATTGCCATTGGTCAGTCATCCATTATTGCGGACCGAGTCGGGTTGAAGCTTTTTGATTATCATGTCACAGAAAGCGGGTTCGCCGCTGATATCGGGTTCGAGAAATTCTGGAATGTGAAGTGCAGAATCAGCGGTTTAACCCCCAACGTGTCTGTTATTACAGCGACCATAAGAGCATTAAAGATGCATGGAGGCGGCCCACGGGTGTCGCCCGGTATTCCTCTGGCAAAGGAATACACGAAAGAAGACCTGACGCTTCTGGAAAAGGGCATTCCCAACCTTCTTCATCACATCCGCACGGTAAAAATGTCGGGGATGAAACCCGTTGTCTGTATCAATCGCTTCTCGACAGATACAAAGGAAGAGGTAGCTCTGGTAAAAAGATATGCTGAGGCTGAGGGGGCACGGTTCGCGCTTTCCGATCACTGGTTGAAAGGTGGTGAAGGCGCTCTTGAGCTTGCCGATGCAGTTATAGACGCATGCAATGAAAAGGTGGATTTTCAGTTTCTTTACCCTCTGGAAATGCCATTGAAGGATAGGGTTGAACTGATTGCAACGAAAATATATGGAGCCAGCACGGTTCTCTGGATCCCGGCAGCAGAGGCAAAACTAAACAAATTACAGGCTGATCCAGGCAAAAAAGACTATTTTACCATGATGGTCAAAACCCACCTGAGCCTCTCCCACGACCCAGACCTGAAAGGTCTTCCTACGGGTTGGAGGCTTCCGGTCAGAGATATCCTGGTTTTCACCGGAGCCGAGTTCCTGTGTCCTGTCACCGGTGATATCAGTCTTATGCCTGGTACCGGGTCAGACCCTGCCTTCAGGAGAATTGATGTTGACACAGAGACAGGAAGGATCACGGGACTGTTCTAATGAAGACAGAGCGTTCTTATAAAAGAAGAGGAGTGTTGTATGGCGGCTAAGATCATAAGCGGTGCTGAAATAGCATCCGCAATTCGAGAAGAGATTAAGGCGGAGGCTGTAAAATTAAAAGAAGAACACAACGTTGCCCCTGGATTGGTAACAATCATAGTAGGTAAAAATCCGGCATCGGTAAGCTATGTAACAGCCAAGCAGAAGACAGCGAAGGAGCTTGGCTTCTTTTCTGTTCAGGAAGATGTCGATGAGGGGGTGTCAGAAACAGAACTCCTGAACCTTATCAATACCTATAATGGTAATCCTCAAATTCACGGAATCCTTGTCCAGTTGCCGTTACCTGCCCACATCAATGAAACGAAAATTCTCTATGCCATTAATCCGGATAAGGATGTAGACGGTTTTCACCCTGTCAATATTGGCAGACTTGTCATTGGAGAGGCGCGGTTTTATCCGTGCACGCCGTATGGCATTCAGCAAATGCTTGTAAGGACCGGTGTTCCTACTGATGGAGCAGAAGTTGTCGTCGTTGGCAGAAGCAACATTGTGGGAAAACCAATTGCAATGATGCTTGTTCAGAAGGCAAAATGGGCGAATGCTACAGTTACCATGTGCCACACTGCCACAAAGGATCTTGCTTCACACACAAGAAGGGCGGATATTCTCGTTGTTGCCGCAGGAAGACCGAAGGCTGTAACCGCTGACATGGTAAAAGAAGGGGCAGTGGTCATCGATGTCGGGGTAAATAGAATAGGAATGACGCCGGAAGGAAAGGCAAGGCTGTGTGGAGATGTTGATTTTGAATCAGTCAAGGAAAAGGCATCGGCGATTACTCCCGTTCCAGGCGGAGTAGGACCGATGACAATTACCATGCTTATGCTCAATACCCTTAGGGCTGCACAATGGAGCGTAAAGACTGCATAACATTATAACACTGAATGTGCTATACACTACTTTAGGAGGCGGTAATGATAACAAAATTAGTGAGCCCACAAGGGAAAGAGGTTCTCGTTGGCGATACCGGGCCCACGGTACTCATAGGTGAAAAGATCAATCCTTTTGGAAAGGGGCCAATCAAAGATGCCCTTATATCGGGAGATATGGGGCCTGTTCGTGAAGAGGCCATTAAACAGGTAGAAGCAGGCGCCGATGTGTTGATCATAAGCGTTGCTGCGTTTGGCATAGATGAAGTTGTGACTCTTCCAAAGGCCACACAAGCTGTTATGGAGGCAGTTGATGTTCCTATTTGTCTTGAGAGCAGAAACCCTGTTGCCCTAGAGAATGCATTACAGCTTGGATGTGGAAAGCCGATCATTAGTTCTGTCACCGGGGAGGCAGTTCATCTTGACCAGCTTCTCCCCCTGGTTAAGAAATATAATACGGCTTTTGTAGCTCTCGCATCAGACTCATCAGGGGTCCCAAATTCTGCAGCCAGAAGACTTGAGATTATTACCGATATTGTGGAAAGGGCAGGTGCTCTGGGAATTGATCGTGACAATATCATAGCTGATTGTGTTGCCGAATCAAGTGCGGTCAACAGTAATGCAGCGACAACAACTTTGGAGACCATGGATATGGTGAAGCGTCTCTGGGGACTTAACCTTGTTTTAGGAGCAAGCAATGTCTCCTTTGGCTTGCCAAGCAGGAAAGTAATCAACGCGGTATTTCTTTCCCTTGCCGTTTCCCGGGGGCTTACCCTGGCCATTGTGAACGCGAAGCTCATGAAGCCCTATATCATGGCAGCAGACCTTCTTATGGGGCGGGATAACAGAGCGAGAAGATACACAACCTATTGCAGGAAACTGCTGAAGGCGAATGGCTGAGCATGATGTGAATCACAGAGATAACGTAGTTGCAGCTCTCAGACATACAGGTCCGTCCCGTCTGCCGCGGGGTGAACTTTTTTTTACGAGAACGTTTCTTGATACAGTCTTTCCAGAATCCAGCCAAAACTATAGTGAACAGTTGTCGTCTGCTGCACAGCTTTTGGACCTCTCACTTGTTGGGGTTGATCTCAACGGAGAGTGGTCCAGATCCCTGCTGAGACAAGGAGCATATGGTAACCTGAGAAAATATTTTACTGTAGGGTACATCAACGGACCGCTGTTGCGTGCGATTGCACAGCTTGGGTTCAAACAGGCAATGATAAGCATCAAGAAGGATCGAACAACCTTTTCCCGGGTCGCGTCGAGTCTCTTTGAGGACATTCAAGAGATTTGCAAAATCGCAAAGAAAAATGACATAAGTGCGATTTTGCTCCCCGATGATATCGCAGGGAATAAAGGACTTTACTTTTCAAAAAACGACTTCGATGCCGTTATCCTCCCATTGTACAAACAGATTGCAAGCGAAATAAAAGGAAATGATCTTTTTGCATTCTTTCATTCGGACGGAGACACACGGTCAATCATTGAACCCCTTATAAAAGCAGGATATGACTGCATTCATCCTATTGAAAGCCAGGCGGGGCTTGACCTTTACGAGTTGAAGAATATTCACAAAAATATGATATGCTTTATGGGACATATTGATATCGTAACGTGGGATGATGAACAAATTTCCCGGGAAATCAGCAAGGCAGAGAAGAATTTTAAAGATGGTGGACTTATCTTTGGGTCAACATGCGGTCTTTCGATGAAAACTGTGAGTAAAAAGCTGAGCTCGCTCTATCCCCAGTGGCACGTAATGGATAAGAAAATATGAGAAAAGCGGGAGTCCTGTTTTTACCATCCCAGAAAGAAATTAAAGGAGAGATTGGCAGGACGGTTCTCGACCTTGCGCAGGAAGCAGGGGTATATATCGACTCCCACTGTAGTGGAAAAGGTAAGTGCGGAAAGTGCAGGATTAGGGTTCTTGAAGGAAAGGTCGGCCCCTTCACGCAAGAGGAATCTTTATTTGTAAAAGGTTTTGAACAAGGGATGGGATACAGGCTCGCATGCATGACGCGAGTAACGGACGATGTCACTGTTCTTGTTGCCGGAGAGAATGTCCTTGCTTCTGTGGCTTCAAGAAAGATGTTCACCAAAAGGGCGAAGGTGATAAACCCTGCTGTGAAAAGTTATCATGTTAGCATCAAAGTTCACGGTAAGGGTCCTACCGAATGTTTTCAGCATATTATCGAACAATTACACACACAATACGGTCTGAGAGATATTACCATCGATCCTGGCATCATCGAGGATCGGAAAAAAGAGCCAGGCAAAGTGAATGGAGAGGTCATTGCAGCCGTATGGATGGATAAGGAAATTGTGGCGATACAAACAAAGGAGGACGGTCCGCCTTTGGGCATTGCTCTTGATATTGGGACTACAACCGTGGCGCTCTATCTTTGTGATCTCATAAAAGGAGATGTCATCGCAAGCGGTTCCTTCACGAATCCGCAGGTTCTTTTTGGACCGGACATTATGTCTCGTATTTCATACTCTGCTGAACATCCCGTTGATGGTGTAAAAAGGATGCAGAGAGAACTGATAAACTCTGTCAATGCCCTGATAGATTCACTGGTTTTGAGTAGGGGTTATTATGCCCACCAGATTATCGACATGACGGTCGTTGGAAACACGGTCATGCATCACATCTTTCTCGGCATAGCCCCTGACAAGCTGGGACTCTGGCCGTTTGAGCCTTTGGTGAAAGGGTCAGTCAATGTCAAGGCCCGTCAACTGGGTCTATCTATAAACCCATACTCGTATGTCCATGTACTTCCTGTAGAGGCTGGTTTTGTTGGTGCCGATAACGTAGGTGTACTTATCTCTGAGGAGCCCTATAACAAGGATGAGCTTTCATTCATCATAGACATCGGGACCAATGGAGAGCTTGTCCTTGGAAACAGAAAACAACTTTTGTCATGTTCCTGTGCTACAGGCCCCGCCCTTGAAGGAGCGCAAATCTCCTGTGGCATGCGTGCTGCCCCAGGAGCGATAGAAAGGATACATATTGATCCTGAAACGTTTGAGGTAGACTATAAAGTAATCGGCAGAAAAGGATGGGCAAGAGAGCTTCCTGCGGGAGGACTCAAACCCTCGGGTATTTGTGGTTCAGGCATAATAGATATGGTTGCACAGCTTTTTAAAGCACGATTAATCAATGCGAATGGAGCATTTTCCCGTAAAATAAACACACCCAGGCTGCGAAAAGGGAAAACCGGCGTGACTGAATTTGTTGTTGCCTGGAAACAGGAGACGTCGACGCGGGATGACATTGTCTTCACACAAAAGGATGTGCGCCAGGTCCAGCTTGCCAAGGCAGCGCTCCATGGAGGTTGCAGAGTGCTCATGAGCCATCTCAACATTGACGTTCTTCGTGGGTTGACCATCGCCGGTGCTTTCGGCATGCATATAGATAAAGAAAGCGCCCTTACGCTAGGCCTTTTCCCTCAGTGTGAGCCCAATAATATCGGTATGGTTGGAAATGCAGCGGGCCACGGTGCATATCTTTCCCTCGTTGACCGGTCTAAGCGCGATGAAGCCGACAGGGTAGCGCGAATGGTCAAGCACATTGAACTGGCAATGGAAGAAGATTTCCAGAGCGAATTCATGAAAGCGCTGGCAATTCCAGCGCAGTAAGATGCAATGGCGATAAAGGTTCAGGGTTGACGAACTGTCTCACTGAAGCTGGCCTATCAAAATATGCCAGCTTATTTTCAGGTGGCCTACAGGATTTGACCACTGTTCCTGATGAGACGTTTTACCTTTCCCAGAAGGTCGCGTTTTTCTTCTTCAGAAAATCCTTTCAACATTGTGTTCATGTGTTGATCCCGTTCCTTCACAATCTTTGCAAGCATGACTTTTCCCTTCGGCGTGATTTTGAGCAATGTTACCCTTTCATCCCTTGGGTCTGATGTCCGGGTAAGAAAACCACCTTTCTCAAGCCTCTTTGCTATACCGGTCATGTTTGCATTGGGGACCAGCATGATACGGCTCACATTCGTGATTCTGCTCTGACCATCTTTTGATGCATCCAGCACACGAAGTACATTATATTGGGGAAAGGAGAGCTTGTATTTCCTGAACGTGGCAGAAACCAACCTCTTGAAGACCTCTGCCATTCGGACAACTGCCATCAACACCTTTTCATCGGCGCACAAATCACTTTGATACTCTGCCCTTTTGATGTTTACACCTCACTAATCTTTTTCGAGGATTCCCAATCTGAATAAACAGTATACCAGCTTTAAAAGTAAAAATCCAAATAATTAACATATTGATAGTTTATATATTGACTTTTTATTTCTCCCATGATATTCCTGTGAATAAATGACCACAAAAAATTTAATCAGCGTTGCCTGGCAGCAAATAAGTAATTGAAATAGTTCAATTATTAAGGTGCATTTACATTTTGTTCTCTAGGTTTTGGTAAGTTGGCAGCATTGAATAAACCGTTTAGCAAAAGGAGGTACAATGAGTATCAAAAGTGATCTTGCAAAGATTGTTGGCAAAGATTATGTGACTGACAGCATGGAGGAGCGAAAGGCCTACTCGACTGATTACAGTCTCCTTCCTCCAGGATTGCCCGATGTGGTTGTTTGGCCTGAAACATCGGAGCAGGTCGGGAAAATCGTGGCTTGGTGTAACGACAAGAACATCCCTGTCGTTCCCGTGAGCTCCAAGATTCACTTCCACGGATGCGCTATACCCAAACAGGGTGGTGTCCTGGTGGATATGTCGAGGATGAACAAGATTCAGGAAATTGATCTCGACAACCGCCTGGCCAGAGTGGAGGCTGGCGTGACATGGGAGCAGTTTGTTGCTGCACTGGAAAAGAAGGGTATGCGGACGATCATGCCTTTATTACCCCCAGGCAATCGGTCTGTAATGACTGACACCCTGGAGCGGGAGACCCCGACAAATATCGTTTACGATTATGGAGAGCCGATGCAATCCATAGAGGTTGTCTGGCCTAATGGTGAAGTTTTTCGCTGTGGTTCAGCGAGCGTAAATGGCTTTCCTGACTCCAAATCAAGAGGGGCAAACCCATCAGGGCCAGGCCTCGATTTTTACCGGTTTGTCCAGTTAGCTCAAGGTACCATGGGTATTGTAACCTGGGCGAATGTAAAGATCGAATCTATTCCAAAAATCGACAAGATTTTCTTTGCGCCGGTCGAGGATCTTCCATACGCTATGGACTTTCTGTACAGGATTCTACCGAGGAGGATCGGCCAGGAATGTCTCCTTCTCAATAATGTTGATCTCGCTGCCATCGTGGCAGAGAATATGCCTGACGACTTTGACAGGCTTTGCGCTTCATTACCGTCCTGGACACTTGTCCTGGTGATCAGCGGGCTTCTAAGAAGGCCGGAAGAAAAGATAGCCTATGAAGAAAAATTCCTTTCTCAGGTATTAACACATGAATTTCAAAAGATGGCCCTGACTGACAACCTTCCAGGTTTTCCGGGCCTTGGGAGAAAACTCCTGCCCATGCTGAGAAAACCGTGGCCATCAAACATGCCCTACTGGAAAAACCGCATCAAGGGTGGTTGTCAGAACCTTTTCTTCATCACTAAGCCGGTCAAGGTCCCCATGTTTATGGATATTATGGAAATGGTGGCCGGTAGGTACGGTTATTCAGTGAACGAAATTGGGAGCTATATTCAGCCCATCGAACATAACCGGGCCTGTCAGATAGAATTCAGTTTCTTCTATGACCCGGATGAGGAAGCGGAAAAAGCTTTTGTGGCAGAGATTTACCGTGAGGCAGCTGTTGCGATGATGAATGAAGGGGCCTTTTTCACGAGGCCATACGGTGATCTGGCTCCTGTAATATACGATCGCGCTGCCAGCTACACCATGACGCTGAAGCGGTTGAAAGCGATATTCGATCCGAAGAATATCATGAACCCCGGCAATCTCTGCTTCTAAGGAGGATACGATGCGAAAAGATGAGATGTTTGATACGAAAAAAACGAAAGTAGCTTTGGATGTGACAAATTTGAACAACTTTGTTTACGATATGCAGCATTGCATCAAATGTAAAGGTTGTTACTGGGTTGAGCACACCTATATGCCGGGAGTGAATTTTTCGGTGAGGTGTCCGAGCAACCTGTGGAATGATTTCGACTCGTACGGTGCCTTTGGAAAGATGAGGATTGGCCTTGCCGTTGAGGAGGGCAAGCTGCAGTGGACTGACAAACTGCTTGAAATCATTTACGCTGACCCTCTGTGCGGTGCCTGCGATGTAGGCTGCAAGCGTAACCTGGACCTTGAAATAGAATTGACCCTTGAAGCACTTCGAATCAAAGCAGTTAAGGACGGTGCCGGCCCTATGCCCGCCCACAAGAAAATCGCAAAAAACATAGCGACAAAACATAACCAGTTTGGGTCGCCCCACGAAAACAGGAAGAAATGGATCACGAAGGATGTCAAGGTGGCAGAAAAAGCTGATATGGTTTACTTCGTTGGATGTTCAGCTTCCTATGTGAATCCAGAGATTGCCCGGGCAACTGCAAAAGTATTGAATGCCTCAGGAAACAAATTCATGCTCATGTCTGACGAATGGTGCTGTGGAAATACACTCTATTCTGTAGGCATGATCGATGAGGCCAGGGAACTTGCAAAACGCAATGTTGCAGCAGTAAAAAAGACGGGTGCAAAGACACTGGTAACGAGCTGCGCCGAGGGCTACCGAATGTGGAAAGTGGATTATCCGAAACTCCTTAACATATCAACGTCGGATCTTGGCTTTAATGTTGTGCACCTTATCGAGGTGGCTGATGAAGCGATCAAAAGTGGCAACCTCAAGCTAACCAAGGCAGTTGACGTCAGATTTACCTACCACGATTCATGTGGTGTAAGCAGACTCTCAGACCCATGGACTCCATGGAAAGGTGAACGAGGATGGATGGGCACGGTGAATCCACCCCTGAAAAGAAGGCGCGGAAAGTCAGGATTGTACGCACAGTCAAGAAATATACTGAACGCCATACCGGGCGCAAAGTTTGTTGAAATGCCCAGAATAAGAGAAAACGCATTCTGCTGCGGGGCAGGGAGAGGGGTGAAAGAAGCTTTCCCGGACCTCGCAAACTTTTCAGCAAACCATCGTCTCGATGAGGTTAAATCAGTAAGCGCGGAGGTTCTTGTTTCCGCATGCCCATGGTGTAAGAGCAACTTCAGCCAGGCTGTAAAAGCCAACGGAGACAGCGTGAAAGTAATGGATATAGCAGAAATTATCAGCGCTGCATTGGAAAGATAAGGAGGCAGACTATGAGTATACAAAAACAAGCATATAGTGCGTTAGAGGCGGCAGTCGGGGCAAAGTACATCTCTGACGATCCGGCCATCTGCGAGGGGTATCGGTCGGGCCCAGGTGGTTATGAGAATGGCCTTGGTTATGAACGGGTTATGACCACTATCCCTGGCGCTGTTGTTATGCCGAAAAACACAGAAGAGGTACAGAAAGTAGTAAAGATTTGCAACCGTTATAAGGTGCCTTATGTTCCATATAGCACAGGTTTTTATGGCCCTCGTTCCCACTGCCACGTTGAAAATGAACTCCTCATAGACCTGAAACGGTTGAATTCGTTTGAGATCGATGAGAAGCATTTCTATATCGTAGTGGGTTCAGGTGTTATTTATTCTCCGATTCAGCAGGAAGCCATGAATAAGGGCGCATACGTTATAATCGGAGGAGGCGGGGCGCAGGCTTCCGCTATAGCTAACCTGATAGGTGACGGCTGGTCCCCGTTAAGCCACAGAATAGGTTTGCCACACAGGCGTATACTGGGTACAGAACTTGTTTTGCCCGATGGTGAGCTGGTTAAAATGGGTTCTCTTGCAGACGGCGCGGATCCTTTCTGGGGCGACGGTCCTGGGCCTGACCTGAGGGGTCTTCTCAGGGGCTTCACGGGTCTCAGGGGCTGCCTCGGCATTGTTACGAAAATGGCTATCAAGACACTCCCATTCCAGCCGGAACCCCTTGTTCCGACAGGTATTTCACCGAATACAGCCCTTGCTTTGCCTGAGAAGAGGGTAAAGTGGGTTAATTTTCAAATGCCCAGCAAGGCAGCTCAGGTGAAGGCCATGTTTGAAATCGGCAAGGCAGAAATAGCAGGTGCTGTGACAAAGGTGCCGCTTTTCTGGCGAGCTATAGCAAAAGCCGAGTGTAAGGAGGAGTTCTGGGAAATATGGGGCAAGGAGACAGAGGAATCCATAAAGAAGTTCTTTATCGTCCGCGTTCTTCTTATTGGGTATACTTCTGAGGAGCAGATGCAGTATGACGAGAATGTTTTGACAGATATCATGACCGAGCTGGGTGGTATTTCCCGGCCCACAAAGCCTTCCGATGAGTCATGGATCAAGAATGCCGACTCGGCCGGCATGTGGCTCATGTGCGGCTCCTATGTATCTGTTGACTACATTATTGAATCGCTTTCTCAGGCTACAGTTCACGGAGAATCGTATGCAGAGCTGAAAAGAAAATACACACCACCTCTTATGCCGGACAATGGGGATCCGGGTTGGTTCCAGAGCTTTGAACTTGGACACCAGGGTTATTCCGAGTTCCTCATCTACTGGGATCAACGCGAGGACACATCAGGAGTAGACCACTTCTACCTCGAGACCGCGAAAATGAATATAAAAAATCGCTTCTACACATCCCTTTTAGGACCTCACCAACCGCTCTATCTGACAGGTCCTATGTACGGCCCGAACTATCATGAGTGGCTTCTGAAGGTCAAAGACGCATTTGATCCTCTGTGGGTTTGTCATCCGCCAGTGCCTCTGGCTCACGATGAGTTTGTAGAGCGAGCGCCGTGGATGAAAGAGCTCAAAGATTGGGAAAGCCCGAAAAAACTTCCCATGCCGAAGTGGTAGCACGAGAAATTTAATCAGCGCCTTTCCCTGACCAAGGGAAAGGCGCGCTTTCCCAACATGAACCGTATTAAAATCAATCTCAAAAATGGTGAAGGAACGAGCATCGAAGGTGTTGTTGCTGCCGGCGCACATCATCACCGCCTCCGATTATATTGAGTTTAATTAAGAGGCCTTATCTTATGGGTAAAACGAATAGATTTTCAAAGGATGGTATTGCAAGGTATCTGACAGAAAGGCTGCTAAGGGAGAAAAAAACTCAGCAGAAAATCAAAAGTGTCAGACCGAAAACACAGTTGTTTTCCATCGGGAGGAACTCTTCTAAAAGTTCAAAGCCAATAAATCGCCTGGAGATTGAGCAGCGTGTTAATAGATTGATACAGGCCACCATGGAAAAGGAAGATCTTATCAAACAGATCATTTCAGATAGGGCTGTTCTTGAAGAACACAGGACATCCGCTACACAGGAAGAAATTCTTGATGTCCTTGAAAGGCCGGGAGCAATCGATGATCTTGATCTGCGTTCCCTTGTCCGTTCCGTAGGATCCACCCAGGGACTTGAGGGCTCGATTGCAATGGCCAAACATCGTTTGGCAGAAGTTGAATCGAGGATAGCTGGTCTGATTTCCAGCAAACAGATAGCAGAAGCATATGAGGATCACATTGCGAGGAAGGTTACGGTTATACGGTCTGCAAGAAACGTGAAAAGCCTTCAGAGTCTGATTGAAAAATGTGAACTTGCCCATATGGAACTCCTGGCACGTCGTAATAATGAAAATGTAACGTTGACCGGGGCAGATAATGAGATTGTGAACAAATATGAGCTGATACGACAGAAAGCCCATGAAAAAATAGATGACCTTATGGGTCAGGATGAAATCTATTACGAGGTAAAGCGACGAAGACTTCTTGAATACCGAAGACAGCTGTTAAAAGATGGTTTTGTGGAAACACCCAGCATCAGGGACGAGGTTATGGGAATTGTGAGTCATTCAAAGTTGGGTATCCCTGTCTTGCTTCGGGGTCACCTTGGTTCAGGCAAAACAGAAATAGCCCTCCATGTAGCCCGCAAATATGTTGGTTACGAACCGGAATTTATTTCCGGCTCCGAGGAGGCTACAAAGTATGACATCTATGGAAGAACGCAAATAGGCATAAGACCGGAGAAGGACAGAATTCGTGAGTTTGAGCACCACATGCGTGAATATATGAAATGGAACCCTGATGCGCCTAAAGAGGAATTGAAAGAGGTAGAAAAACAGTACTATCATGCTATTGTAGTAAGGGGTTTGACCACAAGTTTCTTTCATTACGGTCCCCTTGTACGTGCCATGCGGGAAGGAAAGCCAATAATTATAGACGAGATGGATGGCATTCCTCACTCGATTGTCATGCGGTTAAACCACGTTTTAACAAGAAGGGCAGGAGACACGGTAAGGGTCCAGGAAAATGGAGGAGATGATATTATCGTGAAGAAGGGTTTTACTGTTCTGGCAACCGGCAATATCAAATCAGCCCGGTATAAGAGGGAAGAGCTGGATGCAGCCTTCCTCTCCCGTTGGTGGTCAAGTGATATTAATTACCCTCCCCAGGAGGAAACCTATGAGATTCTAGTGGCTTCCCTGTTGGACAGAAGAGGAAATCTTCAGATAAGAAATGCCAGTGATCTTGACGATGTGAGGGCGCTAACAGAGTCAGCAGCCGAGATTCAACGAATTTTTACGGGCGAATCTGTTGATTATTTCGGCGAGGGAGCTGATGCAGCCCGGGAAATACCAGCCAGCCTAAAAAAATCTGTCCTTTCCTTGCGTCATTTATGGAATATTGTGAGACCCTGGAAGGCCCGAAATTTTGATAGGCCTCTGGAAAACTATATTTTGAATGAGTTTATTAAGCCCTCAGTAATAGAAGATCAGGTCTACCTTGTTCAGATTTTTTGCCGCTTCCGGTTTTTCAAGACCTGGAAAGTGCAAGATTTTGGAATCCCGGGATTGACAGAAGAGAGACTCCTGGCATATCAGGGAAAGTCCCCCGGCCCAACCGGTAAATAGTGCTATGTCATTGAAGCAGAGCTTTATGGTACTGGGTTCCAGATATGTTGTGGACGATGTGTATGGTCCGCCAAACAGAATCCGGGTTCAGCAGAGTATAGAAGCCTTTAGAAAAAAGGGGATAGCAAAACCTACCCCATTGAAATCGGAAAATCTTTCCGTAAATGACCAGGCATATTCTATCAATCTGAGCGATTACGAAGATGTCAACGACCCAAAAGACATTAATGGAAGAATCTTCTTCCGCGCTGTGCGAGGTAAGAAAGAGTTCATTGTCAATGAGAAGGGGTCAATCGTTGGGAGAGAATATGATAATGTAAGCGCCCCCCGGAGCATCAATGGCCACGTTGCATTTCGAGCCGCATTGAGAGGCAGTCAGTTCATCGTCAACGAGAAAGGCGAAAGAGTCGGCGACAAGTACGATGAAGCAGGAATTCCTCAGAATATTGGCGGCTGCATTGTCTTTCGGGCAGGCATCAGAAGAAAGAGGTTCATCGTCAACGAGAAAGGCGAAANGTCTTTCGGGCAGGCATCAGAAGAAAGAGGTTCATCGTCAACGAGAAAGGCGAAAAAGTCGGTGGTGAGTATGACTATGTCGGCAATCCCCGAGACATTGGTGGAAGGATTGCCTTTCGTGCCGAACTCGGAGGCAGTCAGTTCATCGTCAACGAGAAAGGCGAAAGAGTGGGAGGAGAATACGGATATGTGAGTGCACCACAGAACATCAATGGCACAATTGGATTCTGGGCACGGGAAGGGGCAAGATATTTCATTGCCAGCGAGAAAGGCAAAAAAGTCGGCGGAGAATTTGATGCAATTGGCGATCCCCGCTATATTGGGGGCAAGATTGTCTTTCGGGCCAAGCAAAAGACAAAGTGGTTTGTCTGCACGGAACAAGGAACAAGAATTGGAGAAGCATACGACTCAGTCCGTGACCCGGAAAACATTGGCGGCAAGGTCGCGTTCTGGGCGTTCCAGGGAGGCCGCTATTTCATTGTCAACGAGAAAGGATTACCCATTGGGGGAAAGTACAACTCTGTGAGTAATCCCCAGGATATCAACGGACGGGTCTCCTTCAAGGCTGAGGAAGAAAAAGACCAGTTCATTGTCAATGAAAAGGGGGAAAAAGTAGGGGGAGTGCACAAGTATGTTAGTTTGCCCCATAATATTAATGGTACGATAGCATTCTGGGCACGGGAGGGAGCAAAGTATTTCATTGTCAATGAAAAGGGGGAAATGAGCAGCAAGGGATATGATGAGATATACTGCTTGGGCTCTTTACCTGCTGGTCGGGCTTATGTCATCGCGAAGGAGGGCCATGCCTTTAAAAAAGAAGTTGTGACCGATCTGTTGTTTGCTGATGGACATCCATGATTCAAGACAAGGGCAAGAGAAAACAAGCTACAACCAGGTTTTCAAAAAAGGCAAAGCCCACGTCCCAAGTCGAAAAAAACTCAAAAATCCCAGATCAGAAGGCAATGGAAAGGGCGGCAAGATTCTTTTCAGAAAACGAAGGGGCGATCCGCGACTATGCTCAACAAGCCGGACTTATCTTTGAACGCGGGGACCATTGGTCTATTGATGTATTGACTGGGCGGGGAACGTTTGATCCCAAGTTCTTCATCAAGAGGGGGTTTACAGAGGCTGAGAGTATGTGGGCCACCTGTCACGAGATCGAGCATTTCCGTGATTGGAAAAAAGATCCGGAAGCCTATGCAAACCTTTTTGCGAGAACGGAAAAGGAGCGCAGGCTGGACCTGTTGTATCGTTATTTGAATAACATTATGGCGAATCGTGAGGAAAATAGACGATTCCCTGCTCACCGGGAAACCATGGAATATCTTTATGAGGATAAACTTTTTCCACGGATCAATTATGTCAACTCTCCCCGGCATCTTCAGTTTATTTATGCTCTATTGCGGGAGACAGCGCTTCCAAGGGAGGAATTGACTCTTTCGCCTGAAGTGCGGGCGGCAATTGAGAAACTCAAGGATATTGACGGAGAGGGAACCGACCTTATTCTTCTTGCGTCCGATCCGAAAGCTCAGCCTCGGGACCGTTTTGATTTGATTCAGGATTATATCGAACCTGTCTTTGAAGAATTTTTTCAGGAGGATGTGAGGGAGTATAAAGAGAAGAAAAACAAGAATAAACAGGAGGGAAGAGATGAAGATGCTCAGGAAGAAGAGAGCATGGAGGGTGGATCACGGGGGACTGACCGGGGATTTATTCAGTCAGAGTTTGAGAATGATGAAGATTATTTTACTGAGGAGTATGATGAATCTGAAGAAAAACTCCCCCACGTTTTAAATCCCACGGAGGCAAAAAAGGAAATCGAGAAAGAGATCAAGCGCCGTCAGGAAAATAACAAATCACCCGAGGAGATTGCTAAAGAACAGTTCGAAGCGCGACACGGAGTATCAGCGGCAGAGATCGAGGACTACTCGGAAGAATACAAAAAAATAGAATATCAGATTAAACCCCTCAGAGGAGTATTCGAACGTATTATTGCCACACGGAAGGAAATAAAGCGCAGGCTAAAAGAACGGACTGACCAGGGCGTAATCATAGATCCTTCCATGATTGCTCAGGCATATATTGATGCCCTGGGCGGTATTGCCGGTTCTCGTACCCAACTGAAAGTTCGAAAAGAAGAGTTTGATGAGCATAAACTTCGTGAGTTTGAGTTTACCTTAGTCTGTGACCTTTCAGGTTCCATGAATGAAAACTATCCTGGCGGCAAGAGCTATGAGCAGAAGCTTGCAACTATTCTTATAATGGAGGCTCTGGACGAATTCGAGAAGAAACTGAAGGAAGAGCGGCTTGAAAAATCCATCAATCTTCATGTGCTTACAGAGGTGAGGGGTTTTCATGCAGACGATGAGGAACTTAAGCCTCTCAGCGATACCCTGGATTTTGCTACCCGTGTACGAATAGCACGTCGACTGGAAAATTGCACGGGGAGCAGAACGGCAGATTACAAATCTCTTGCTCAGGTGGCTGCAAAGATTGACATTGAAGCAAAGCGCAAGATTGACAGCGGTGACCTCAAAAAAGTACTTATCTTGATTACCGATGGCGGCAGCGACGATGTGGCCTTGGCAAGGGAGGCTAAAAATCAGCTTGTAGCCAGAGGTATTATTGTTAAGGCAATCCACATTGGTCATTCTGGCAAGTCTGATACGGAAAAATTCAAGAAGGTTTGGGAACAAGATGGTGCCCCATGCAAAGATGTTTCCCATCTCGTGCGCGCCATAAGTAAACTCCTGCAAAATTTCCTGAATGAGCTATAATATAAATAATAATGGTTTTAATATCAGACAAAGCAGAAACAAGAAACAATTGTTAAATGTTCTAAATCTGCAACATCGTTGATGGCTACCGCGTTCCCTTGGCTGAACCGTTGGAGAGGTTTTTAGTCTCCGAAACGAAGGAATAAATAAATGTTTCCCTGAATATGTTTCGGGAATTATGAAAAGATTGGGGCGCATATTTTGATTTATCGGGTTACACTAAAAGATGGGCATCAAGGGTATAAAAATTATTTTAGAGGCAGATATTGTTTACCATGATGAACAATAATTTGAAGCGCTTTTTTTGAAAAATATCTTGAAATAATAGTACAATATATTATAAGATGTCAGTGCAGAATTCGTAAGAGTGAACACATATAACGTAATTCTCCCGAAAGTCTGATGGCTTCCATAAGCTCTACGCAAGATGTGGTCATGGAAAGAAAGAGAGTTAAGAGGAGGTGAGTTAATGTCAAAGCAATATATGACCTGCCCCTTTTCCAAAGGAAAGTGCATAGAATGTGCGATTTACAGAGGCAGGCATGCACAGATCTGTTTTGCTGCCGGTTACCATGGAGGGGAGTTCAAAGATCTTATGAAACCGAAGTCTAAGCAAACCAACCCCACCACGGAGTTGAAGTTTCCGTTCCCGAATATCTCTGATTCCCCGAATCGTATTACAGATGTTGAGGAGTGTGTTTTAGTAGGAGATGGTATTAAAACAAAATGATGGCACTATTAGTATAAGGAGGGAAGCATGATTCACGATTTTACGTACCTTAAACCTGGCTCGGTTAAAGAGGCGCTTGCCATGCTCGCTGACCATGCAGATGAATGCAAGGTTATCTGCGGCGGGCAGTCACTGCTCATTGTTATGAGGCAGGGCCTTGTAGCGGTTGACTACCTTATCGACCTCAAAGGACTTGATGAGTTGAGTTACATCAAGTATGATGCAAAGGAAGGTCTTAAGCTTGGGGCTACCACTACCCACAGAAAGATTGAAAAATCAGACGTTATTAAAAAGAACTATCCGGTGCTTACAGCCATGGAAGAGAAGCTTGCTTCTATTCAGGTTCGTAACTGGGGTACAATTGGCGGTAACCTGGCCCATGCAGACGCAGCAGGCGATCCCGCCCCCGTGCTCATCTCTCTGGGCGCCAAGATAAAGCTTGGCTCCAAGAAGGGTGACAGGGTTATGTCTCTCGAGGATTTTTACACCGACCTCTTTGAGACAGCCATGGAGCACGATGAAATAGTTCTTGAAGTACAGGTTCCTCCGGCCTCTCCCAAGACCGGTTCTGCATACCAGAAGTTCAACCTTATCGAAGACGATCAGGGTATCGTTGCGGTTGCGGCAACAGTGACTGCCGACAAAGGTGGTGTATGCACGGATGCAAAGATAGTTCTCGGAAACGCAGGGGTGACCCCAATTAGGGCGAAGTCTGCTGAAAGAGCTCTCGTTGGTAAGAAATTGACTGACAAAATGATGGCTGAGGCAGGAGAGGCTGCGGCCGGCGATGCCGATCCCGTATCCGATATCCACGCTTCAGCAGATTTCCGGCGCCATTTGATCAAAGTGCTGACCAAGCGTATGGTCAAACAGGCCTGGGATCAGGCTAACAAGGGTTAAGGAGGTGCTGATACTATGGAAAAGAGACTAATAACACTTACAGTAAATGATGTAGAATACGAACTTTATATAAATCCTAAAACCCTTCTGGTCGAAGCTATACGAGACCACATCGGTCTTACCGGAACAAAGAGGGGCTGCGAGACCGTTTCCTGCGGTGCTTGCACGGTTATGATTGACGACATGGCGATAAAGTCGTGCTCAGTTCTTGCCGTTCAGGCAGAAGGAAAAAAGATAACCACAGCAGAAGGCCTGGAGAAGAACGGAGAGTTGGCTCCGATCCAGAAGGCATTCCTCGACGAAGGTTCTTATCAGTGCGGCTTCTGCACATCTGGTATGTTGATGTCTTCTGAGGCTTTCCTGAGAGAAACCAAGAACCCTACAGAAGAGCAAATGAAAGAGGCCATCGAAGGGAATATTTGCCGTTGCACCGGCTATAATAGCATCGTACGAGCCATCGCGGCTGTAGCAAAAGGTAAGTATGCGGAGGTTAAATCATGAACAAATATACTGTAATCAATCCACATGAACCATTCAGGGTTCTCAACACCCATGTACACAATATTGATGGTATTGCCAAGGTTACGGGTCGGGCGACCTATACCTTCGACGTAAAGCTGCCTGGCATGCTCTATGGAAAAATCCTCCGGAGCCCCCATCCCCATGCAAAAATCATAAAGATCGACGCAAGCAAGGCTCTTGCGCTTCCGGGTGTCATGGCAGTTGTTAACGGTAAGGATGACACGCTCGGTATTAAGCAGGGAATCTGGAGACGGTACAAAGATCTTTGCGACGAACAGGTACTGCCTGTAGATAAGGTCCGTTACATCGGCGAACCTGTTGCTGCAGTGGCGGCGGTGACCGAAGAGATTGCAGAGAAGGCGCTTGACCTCATCGACGTTGAATACGAAGAGCTGCCAGCTACTTTCGAGCCTCTGGATGCAATCAAGAAGGATGCCCCGGAGATCCATGAGGGTTTTGAGAGAAATATCAACGTTACCCGCCATATTGAGTGGGGTGATGTTGAAGAAGCCTTTGAAGAAGCTGAATACATCAGGGAGGACTGGTTTAAATGTGGTGGCCAGGCCCATATGTGTATGGAAACAAGAGCGGCGGTTGCAAGTTATACACCTGACGGAAAGATGACTGTCTGGACATCAACCCAATCAGCCTATTATCACCAGGCTCTCCTTGCCGGTGTTCTCGGCATCAGGGAAGGTAATGTTAGAGTTCTTGCACCTTATGTAGGAGGCGGTTTTGGAGGGAAGTTTGAACTTGATGGAGCACAGTTCTGCGCATGTATCCTCTCCATGAAGGTTAGAAAACCTGTGAAAGTTATCTTTAGCAGAGAAGAAGATTTCATAGCTTCGAAACGTCGGACACCCATGTTCTACTACACGAGAACCGGCGTGAAGAAAGACGGTACATTCTGTGCCCGTGAAGCAAAAGTCTTCACGAACGGCGGTGCATACACAGGTATGGGCGCAACAGCACTTTACCTCACGGGCTTTTTCCACTCTTTCCCATACAGATGGAAAGGCTATCGCTATGATGGCTACAGGGTCTACACAAATACATTGCCATCAACCTCGATGCGTGGTTTCGGTGCACCTCAGGCCATGTGGTGCTCAGAGCAGCAGATCGAGTGGATTGCTAAAGACCTTGGGCTTGATCCTATCGAGATGAGGCGGAAAAACTCCCATCACGAGGGTTATGTTGTTCCTGGTCAGGCAACCATCGCAAGCTGCGGTATCGACCAGTGCTATGATGAGATTAAGACATGGATCAAGTCGAAAGGGAAGCTGCCCAAAAACAGGTCCATTGGTATTTCAGCGTGTGGATTTATGTCCGGCGGTATCTTCAACTGGTTTGATACCCCCTACTCCTTCTCCTCTGCGGTGGTCACTGTCAATAACGACGGAACTGTTGAACTCCATGTGGGTGCACAGGATATCGGTCAGGGTTCCAATACCACCATGGCGATTATCTGTGCTGAGGCTCTTGGTGTAAAGGTTGAAGATATAAAGGTGCATTCTGGCGATACCGACCATTGCCCGGCAGACCTTGGCGCATGGGGATCGAGACAGACCCTTATGACCGGTAATGCCGTCAAAATGGCCGCAGAAGACGCCAAGAAACAGCTTCTTGAGTTTGCCTACGCCCAGTCGGGTCTCAATATCGTGTACGACCTTGATATCAAAGAGGGCTGGGTACACGCCATTGCCCGCCCGGAAAGAGGGGAAAACTTCGATGCACTGGTGAAGAGGGCAACACGCGGGAAAGACGGCCAGAGGATTGTGGGCAGGGGTTATTATACTCCCCACAGAAAAGGTATGATTTCTCCGGCATACAGTTACATGCTACAGGGTGTTGAGGTAGAGATTGATGAAGAGACAGGAAAGATAAAACTGGTCGACAGCTTGACAGCTCACGATTGCGGCCAGCCCATTAACCACCTTGGCCTCATAGGTCAGCTCGAAGGCGCTTTCTCCATGGCGGCTGGTTACGGTTACCTGGAATACATGCCTTTCGAAGACGGAAAGATGATGAACCCGAACCTGGTGGACTACAAGATGATCAGGTCAACCGGAATGCCTCCGGCAAATATTGCTGAGATTGACACCTATGAGCCGGAAGGACCATACGGAGCCAAGGAAGCAGGCGAAGGCCTCACGAACCCGACAGCAGCAGCAATCGGTAATGCGATTTTCCATCGGTTTGGCCTCCAGATGAAAGAATGTCCGGTTCGTCCTGAGATGATTGTCAATGCCCTGAAGGAAAAGGCAGAAAAAGATAAAGAAGCCAAGAAGAAGTAAGAGAAGGAGAGAGCTATGAGCGAACAGCAAAGCAAACCGGTTATATGTCCTGTATGCGGCAAGAAGGCAAAAACAGGAAGCGCAATAGACTGTGCCCGTCATATGTTTGGAACAGGGGACAAGCCCCACAGAAAATGGGTTGATGAACATGTCAAGGAGCACGGAGAGTCTTTTATCGATCTTCTGATCGAGCAGGCAACAACGCCCGGAAACAGAAGCTATGTGCTTCTGGCAGAGTGCATCGAGAAAGCTGTCAAAGAAGCAGAGGGAAAGTAAGCCGAAAGAAGATTTAAAGGCTTAAGTAGTATATCCCAGTTATAGGAGGATGCTATGATTATAGAAGGGAAATTTACCGTAAAAGCGCCTATTCAGAAGCTTTGGGATACGCTTTTTGATGTTCAGGCGCTTGCAGCTTGCCTGCCGGGTACAGAAGAAATTAAGCAGATCGACGACAAGACCTACGATGTAACGATGAAGCAGAGAGTCGGTATCATCAAAGTCACCATGAAAGGAAAACAGACGCTTACCAAAGTTGAGGCGCCTAACCACCTTGAAATGGAAGGCGAAGCGGAAGATATGACAAAACTTGGTCGCATGAAAGACAAAGTCACCATGGATCTGAAAGAACTGGGTGGCGGTGAGGTGGAGATCGCTTATAACATCGATGTCAGCATGGTGGGAAAGCTCGCCATGTTCGGTGACAGGGTTATGAGGAGCAAAGCAACAGAGGTTGAGAGACAGTTTGTAAAGAACCTTTCAGCAAAACTGTCAAGCGTAGCATAACACCTCTCTTTAGTAACGCAAAAAATATGAAGGGGGACTGCCATAGCGTGGTTCCCCTTTACTATTCAAGTTCCTTCAGGCGGAAGACTAATGTGCTTGCAAGCGCAAGGAATATGCCGAGAATTATAATACCCAATCGAAAGCTGTAGAGGTCACCCGATACTCCCATGAAATAGGGCATGATACCGCTCCCAAAGACAGTGCTCGCGGCGGTAATGATCCCGGTAGCAAGGCCTCTCATCTCCCGGTTGAAGGTTTTTGCTATCGCCACAAGGCCCACGGGAAACAAGGCTGTCACAAACAAAGCCTGAAGGAAAAGAACGATCCCTATAGAGCGCGGAGGAGAAAGACCCAGGAGCACAGTGACAATGCTTGTAATGATCATTACAAGAAACATGACTCTTCTCAGGTCAAACCTGTCAATGAGGAAGCCGCATGCGATTGCAATGCCCACCGATCCCAACCGTGATATGCCCAATATAGTATTGGCATACCCTATACTCAAATGCAGTTCCTTTGTCAGATAGAGCGGGATGATTGAATAAATCCCGAGATTTGCCCCCATCCCACAAATCCAGATTATTGCCATGAGCCAAAGAGATCGTATCCGTATAATCTCTTTCAGTGTTGCCCTCGGGGGGTTGTTCATTTTTACCTCACTGCTGATACACGAGAAAACAAGTGAACAGATCAGGCAAACGCATCCAAAGACCACAAATATTCCTCGCCAGGGAAAAAAGTGAAGAAGAAAAAGCGGAATCAAGGGGGTGGAAAGGATGGAGGTTGATGCTCCGGTGTCATGAATGGCAATTGCTTTTCCCCAGTTTTTTTCAGAGTAATATTCTGTAATCAGCGGGATTACAGAAGCCAGATATATCCCAAAAGCAAAGCCGACCACAAAAGCAAGTAAATACAGGAGAAAGAAATTATGAGCAAGCGGGATGAGAAAGGATACCAGACCGAGCATTGCCAGGGAAGATACAATAGACTTTTTATAACCAACTTTACCGGAAAAGAGACCGGAAGCAACCACCCCAACGCCTACTCCTGCTGACAGGAATACGAAAATGCTGCTTGCCCGGGCATGATTAACCATGAACTCATATTCTATAATCGGTAAAACCGGTGCAAATATCATCCTGACTGAAAAACTGATAAACCAGAGAAACCAGAGAAAGAGAAGAAAAAGAAGAGCTTTTCCCCGGAAATTAGAATACCGTTCCATTTCTACACTCTAACCTAACATCCTTTGGAATTTCTACAGAAGTCTTTATGATATTTTCGTTGCAGATAGTAACATCTACAAAAGATTATGGCGTTTTTCCACACAATCCTATTATCAGGGCAAGAAGACTGCAGATTGAACAAATAAAACTCCGTTTTCAAGATATCCAGTCAGGCGCCCGTATCAAGCTGATCCGACAAATACAGTGAGGAGTTGCTATACTTATACTTAGATGAAACAATGATTAAAAAGGAGGGTTCATACATGCTTACACCAACCAAGATTTTGGTGGCAACGGATTTTTCCAGGTATTCGCAAAAGGCATTGGAACAAGCGCTCGCTATAGCAAAACTATGTAAGGCAAAGACATTTTGTCTCCATGTTCTGGACGGGGGATCTTACAATGCTGATCAGGACTTTGCTGTCCCGAAAGATGTGGTGGAGCAGATCGAGGATGATAGCCTGGCTTGTGCCGGAGAAAGGCTGAAGAATCAACTTGACAGCTTCCCGCAGGCAAAAGATGTGGAAGTAGACACCAATATCCGTGAGGGTATTCCCCACGAGGAGATCCTGAAGGAGGCGAAAGAACAGGGTATAGATATGATTGTGGTTGCCTCTCTCGGTCAATCAGGCAACGCACAGTACCTGATCGGCAGTGTAGCACGGAAAGTACTGAAAGGGGCAATGTGTTCTGTCTTGTTGACAAAATGATTTGCGAACTATGCAGGTTATATTACCGTGCATTTGATGTGCCCATGTAGACCCTGCCGGCTCCTGACGACGCACGCTACGCAGGTTGTCTCGCTTTCAATGTGGGTGAACGTGCTTGTTTATTGGATAGAAAAACTTCCGCTTGACAAAATTACAGCCTGAAATATAATTGGAATATAATTTAAAGGAGACGGAATTATTCGGGAGATGAGCAATCGGCTCGTATCGATTTTTGAATCAAGTTTTGACGACAGATGAATTAGAAGCCCTAAGAGAGGAGGTTTCAACATGCCCGTAGTAGACATAGACATCACAAAATCGGTTGTCGAGAAAGTCCTCAACAGACGAGTTCACACGAACCTTACGATCGTTGCTCCAGAGAATGGCGCTATCTTAACTCCCCGGCCAGCTAACACCAACGAGCATTTGGATGTTGAGATCAGCTGGTCAACGCTTCTGTTGGATGGAAGTCTGAAGGTTTTTCTTGATAAAGTTGATGTGACTTCTAAATTTTGGGTTGACAATGATGAGCTTAAGGCGACAGGTTCTTTACCGATGCCAAAACTTGGTGGCCATACACTGGAAGCAAGAGGACAGTTGCTCAGCAATCTTCTTCCGCTCCAGTTAGTGGAGTTAAATGCTTCCAGCGGGTTTACCGTTAAGGTAAGATCGTAGAGGGACGACGAATAAGGTCCTTTTATTTCATTGTATAATATTGTTGACAAAAATTCTTTACCTATTATAATTATACAAATATTATACCAATACCAATGGATCAGATGACTCCCAACTTCGAAAAAGAATCTATTGGTTTGTTTTTAGAATCTGCATATCACTTTTAAAGGAGACATTTATGAATCTTGCAAGGAANTTTTTAGAATCTGCATATCACTTTTAAAGGAGACATTTATGAATCTTGCAAGGAATTTGGAATCATCAGCAATTTATTTTCCTGATCGGCCTGCTATAAGGCAGGACAGTGTTGAGTGGACTTACGCAGAGTTGAACGAAAGAGCCAACAAGGTTGCAACAGGCCTCATAAAGCTAGGGATAAAACCAGGCGACTATGTTGGTCTTTGTTCGCTGAACTCAGCAGATTGGATCGCCTTTTATTTTGGTATCCTAAAAGCCGGCGCTGTAGCTGTGACGCTTTCAGGGTTGTTGACCGGGGATGAGCTGGCATATCTTATTAACCATTCAAAACCAAAAGTGCTTTTTACCGAGCCGAGCAAACTCAAGGATGTTGTGAAGCTCAAGGGCGCTGATTGTCTCCAGACGGTCATATGCCCGGATGGAGATATGGATCTTCCTCATCTTATGGAGACGGGAACAAGTACTTTTCAGGCGATTGACAGGGATCGACTGGATACTGCCGCCATCCTTTACACAGGCGGAACGACAGGTGTGCCAAAGGGTGTCATGCTGAGCCATGAGGGGATGAACTTTGCTGCACGAGCAATTGCATATTATGAGCATTCGGTGCCTACCGACCAGGCCCTCTGTTTTCTTCCGTTTAATCATGTTTTCGGGCAAAATCACATAATGAATTCAACAGTTTATAGTTCGGGTTGCCTGGAATTACTCCCCACTTTTGATATGGATCGTGTACTGGAGGCAATCGCCGCAGGGAGAGTCACGAAATTCTTTGCTGTACCAACTGTTTACGTCCGTTTCCTCAGCCTGCCCGACTTAGAGAAGAAAGTAGGAAAGCTTCGGTACTGTTTTTCAGCAGCAGCAAGTATGGCGAGAGAAATAGTAAAACAGTGGAAAGAGCGAACCGGAGTAACAATTGCAGAGTCTTATGGCATGACAGAAGTCATGCCCACCACATTCAACCATTTTTATCCTGAATTTCATGTTGTGGGATCGGTAGGGCCGGTTGTCCACGGTGTTGAAGCCCAGATAAGAGATATCTCCGGCAATGTCCTTCCTCAAGGCCAGGAAGGAGAAATCTGCATCAGGGGGCGAAACGTTATGAAAGGATACCTCAACAATCCTGAGGCTACAACTGCAGGTATGTGGAATGGGGAATGGTTCAGATCAGGTGATATTGGTGTAATCGATGAACGGGGATACTTTTTTATCGTTGACCGGCTGAAAGACCTTATTATAACCGGTGGCGAGAATGTCTACCCCAGGGAAGTGGAGGAGGCTCTCTATACTCAGCCAGGGGTCGAGGAATGTGCGGTGATAGGGGTTCCTGATAAGGAATGGGGCGAGCGCGTGTGCGCTTATATTGTTCCAAAACCGGGGCAGCAGATATCCACAAATGACCTGAAAGCGGGTCTCAAAACCCTTCTCTCTCCCTTCAAGGTACCAAAGAAGTTCGAGGTCGTGAAGGAACTACCAAAAAGCCCGGCAGGAAAAATTCTGAAACGGGAACTCAAGAGGCAGGTTTTAGAGGAACCAAAGAAATAG
>JAEAME010000751.1_pt1 | contig 28731 bp, 30 predicted proteins | sample 8958731 | NCBI WGS metagenome assembly JAEAME01 (sample SAMN16933194, study PRJNA681113) | bioreactor sludge metagenome | isolation source: anerobic bioreactor sludge (Control) | place: India:Bengaluru | collected 2018-10-24 | reverse complement strand
AGGTTGAATTGGAACCAAAGAGTTCCGTTTTGATTAATCTAGAGAAACCCCCTCTACATAGTTCTCTTTGATGTAAGCATGTAATCAACCAATCAACAAGTAAACTAATCAACAGTCGTATCTCCAGGAGAGGGCGACGCAAGTCCTGGAAATAGAATTCCCCCACCCGGGATAGGGTGGGGGAAAGGGCAGAGGAAGGAACAATAGTTCGACGGCATATCGAATACTGCTCCTCTCAGATTGGGCTATAAAAGCATGCATTACATAATCAAAAAATCCTTACACCATACAGATGTTAAAAAAAGTTATAATTAGTAATTATTGGTTCTTATTGTATAGTATAACAGAGATTCGATTAAAAGCAAGAAATTTTTTGGAAAAGTCAAAAATAAAGCCCAGGCTATTGAGAAAGCAGAAAACCCCACCAAGAGTTCATTCTGTAAGAGTTTATAAGATTCCATGTATCGAATAACTTAAACAGCTGATCCCTATTTTTGCTCAAGATCCCTGATATGAAGAGATACCCGTCTTTCTTAACAAAATTTGCAACAGCCTCTGAGTGCTCTGAAAACGTCTTGATATCGATGTTTGCAAGAACAATATCATATATTCCATGAATATGCTGTAAGCTGGCGCATGCCAGGTTTATAGTGTTAGCTTCGTTCAGGGATACATTTTTTTTGGCGTTGAGGACAGCATCCAGGTCATTGTCAACTGCAAAGATCTTTTTTGCCCCAAGGAGGTAAGCATTTAGAGCAAGAATGCCTGAACCGCATCCAATATCAAGCACCGTCTTCCCTGTGAAGTTTACAGCATCCATCAGCTTTATCATGATTTTCGTGGATTCATGCCTGCCTGTTCCGAAAGCCATGCCAGGTTCAATGACAATTTCACGAACGTTATCTTTCTTTTTATTCCAGGGCGCCCTGATAATAAGCTTGCCTATCCTTATTGGCCTGAAATATTGCCTGGTGAGTTCGCTATAATCCTTTAGTTCTTCATGTTCAACATTTATACCGGTAATTTTAAGACCTGATGTTTGCAGCTGTCGCAAAAAAGATTCAGGTTTTTCGGGATAGCACTTAATCATGACTGAATCGCCTTTTTCCTCTAACCAGATTCCTTTGCTAACAAGCTGATACATGCGATCGGTGAAGAGTTCTTCCTGGCCTTTTTCAGCAAGAATCTCTACTCGGATGATGTTCTTAGGGTGGGTTTTGCTCATGAGGCGAGTGAGGTTTCTTCAGAAAGTCTGGCTTTCTTGAGGTAACCGCTTATCCATTCATTATACGTTTCTCTCGCCCGGGATAGGATAGTTTCGTCGCTACCAAGTTTTCTTAGAAGTGCGATGGCATAATCAGAGGCCTTTTTTTCAATGCTAATAACGAGTTGCTTGCTTTCGGGGGAGATATTCTCGAGCCCTCTATGATTTGATGCAAAAAGAGTACAGTATGCAGCCTCAGCATCTTTTCTGGAAAGGGTTTCATAATGTATGCTATGGCCAAACTCATGGGCGATAAGCAGCGTTTCAAGCACCTCATCGGTAAACTTTCCGACGATGAGTGTCATTCCGCGTTTGGGTTGATAACGTATCCTGAGGCAGCAAAAATTTGGCAGGTCGACCGTCTCGCTGACTTCTACCCGAACACCCTTGTTTGCAAAGAGATCATAGATTTTTTGTCTGATTTGTTCATGCATTCTTATGGATCACGCTCCCAATCTTCGTGATCGCATAACCGGTGAAATCCCTAATATTATGAAGAAGGGTGGGTTGTTCAAAAAAGGCAAGGAATGATTTAACATGGCCGTAGTAATACTGGTCTACAGGTATGACGAGGTCAAATCTTTCATTGAATTGATGGATAAAGTCAAGGTTTAACATGTGAGCAACGTGGCGAATTCCAAAGGTAGCCTCTGCTTCACCCTGGAGAACCTTGAGTCCTGCCTCAAGGTGAGAATCTGCTTCCAGTGTATAGCCCTGTATCTTACCAGGGTCAATGCCTTTTTCGTGGAGTAGAAAATCAACCAGAATTCTTGTTCCTGAACCCTGATTCCTGTTAATGAATTTGATGTTTCTTGAGGCTATGTCTTCCATACCCCGAATTCCTTTCGGGTTGCCTTTGACCACTAGAAGCCCTTGCTCACGGGTGTAAAGCTCTACAACGATATAGTCATCCCGCGAAAGATATCTGTCGAGGTAGGAAAGATCCTGGTTCTTCTTTTCTACGTCGAAGATGTGAACGCAGGACATACTTGCAGCAGAATCCTTAAGAAGCCGTAAGCCGTTAATGCTTCCCACTGGGGCATAGAAGACCGTTCCATCTCTGCGTTGATTATAAAGGTCTATGATTCTCCTCAGCAGTATATCGTCGCTGCCGGCAAGGTATATGCTGTGTTCTCTGGAGGTGTTTTCTAAGATCCATTTGTCAATCAGTTCTTTTGTAAAGGCAATCTTTCCGCCGATCTTTGTGTACGGCAGCCTTGACTCCTGTGCAAGTTTGTATATTTTCTTCTCATTAATTTTGAGATACTTTGAAAGGTCTTTTGCGGAAAGAATCTGCATAGAAGAAGTATAGCCGAAATTTAGCACACTTTCAAATATTTGTTTTTAAAATATCTTCTGTTTCTATAGGTTTTTATCGGTTACTATCAGTTACTATAGTAGATCATTCAAACCTATACTTCTTAATATGTCTTGAATTTTACTGTAAAATTTTATATAATTTCCGACCTTTTCACAAAGGGCAAATCATAGAAGGAGGAGTTTTATGGTACGAAAGGGTCGTTTCTTTGCTATTTGTCTTTTCTTGGTAATACCAATCCTGTATGGATGCGGGACAACAGGAAGCGTGACAACGGGAAACAATTTTGTTTTCATGGCTAGCACCATTGGCCCTATTGACTCGGGCATTGTTGATGTTCTGGAAAACCAGTTTGAGAAGGAAACCGGTATCCGGGTGAGGCACGTTGGTGCGGGTACAGGCGCAACCTTAAAGATTGCAGAAAAGGGAAACATAGACCTTGTTATGGTGCACGCGAAATCGCTTGAAGAGAAATTTGTGAAAGATGGATTCGGAACGCAAAGGTTTGACTTAATGTATAATGATTTTGTTATAGTGGGCCCCCCTGAAGATCCTGCCGGCATAAAAGGAATGAAATCTGCAATCGAAGCGCTGAAAAAAATTTCTGAAAAACAAGCCTTGTTTATCAGTCGGGGAGATAAGTCAGGTACCCATGTGGCAGAGATGGTCTTGTGGGAGAAAGCCGGAATCAAACCATCCGGGACGTGGTATGTAGTATACGAGAAGGGGAATCAAGGCAATGTTGCAACCTTAAAATATACCGATCAGAAAAAGGCCTACACAGTAATAGATCGCGCCTCCTTTCTTGGACTCCAAAAGAATATCAAAACAGTCATTCTTGCAGAAAAAGATGAAGCACTTCTCAATTATATAAGCCTTATTCCGGTCAATCCGAATAAGTTTCCAAAAGTAAACTATGAAACTGCAATGCATTATGTAAAATGGCTGACCTCTCCTGAAAAGGGCCAGATGATCATAAGGGATTTTGGAAAAGATAAATACGGCAGCGCCCTGTTCTTCCCCAACTCTAAAGAATGGCAGGAATCACAGGGAAAGAAGTCGAAGTGATGAAAACGGGGAAAACAGAAAGACAGAGGGACATTGAAAAGTAATACTTAATGTAAAATATAATTGTTAAGGAGGAACTTAATGAAAAGAAGAGGTTTTTTAAAGAATTTGTTCATTATGATGGCTGCGTTGCTCATCGTTGTAGTTGCGCAACCATCGGTTAATCAAGTTTTTGCCCAACAGAAAAACGTTATTCTTGCAACAACAACCAGCACACAGGATTCAGGTCTTCTTGATGTATTAATCCCTGTTTTTGAGAAAAAGACGGGCTACTTTGTGAAGACCATAGCTGTCGGTTCAGGTCAGGCTATGGCTATGGGACAGAAAGGAGAGGCAGATGTGCTTCTTGTCCATTCACCTGATGCTGAGAAGAAGTTTATTGCCGATGGTTTTGGAGTTAACAGAAGACTCGTGATGCACAATGATTTTATTGTAGTGGGCCCTTCTTCAGATCCTGCAAAGATCAAGGGTGTAAAATCAGCAACAGAGGTATTCAAAAAGATTGCTGCAGCGCAATACCCCTTTATTTCAAGGGGGGACAACTCGGGAACACATGCCAAAGAAAAGGCTATTTGGAAAGCGGCGGCTTTAAAATATGAAGGTGAGAAATGGTACCAGCAGACCGGTCTTGGCATGGGGCAGACACTGAACGTTGCTTCAGAGAAAAAGGCTTACACACTTGCCGACCGCGGAACATACCTGGCCTTGAAGAAGAGGCTCAATCTTGATATTCTTGCAGAAGGTGATGCGATTCTTCTCAATATCTACCACGTGATCGAGGTTAACCCTGCCAAGTTCCCCAAGGTAAATACTGCAGGTGGAAAGTCCTTTGCTGATTTCATGGTTTCCAAAGAAGCTCAGGATATGACAAAAACATTCGGTGTTGACAAATTCGGTTCGCCTCTTTTCTTTCCTGACGCAGGAAAGAAGGTGGAAGATTTGGGTAAGTAACAGGCCATAGGTGCGGGGCTATAGGTTATAGGAAAACAACTTAATAAAAAAAGACGTTTTATTCCCATTGCCTATAGCCTGGTTTAGGTTATGGATCTAATACTCGAAGGAGTTGTAAAGGCATTCTGGTTGCTCGTGACTTTTGATCCTGAGGTCATGGGTATAATGTTTCTTTCTCTCAAAATCTCAGGATCTGCAACTTTGATCAGCCTTTTTGTAGGCCTGTCTGTTGGTTCGACCCTCGCGTTGACGCAGTTCCGGGGAAAAAAAATTGTGGTGAGCGCAGTTAACACAGGAATGGGTCTTCCTCCGGTAGTGGTTGGTCTGTTTGTTTCCATCTTTCTGTGGAGGAGCGGTCCCCTTGGTTTTCTTGAGCTCCTCTATACGCCAACGGCAATTATCATAGCCCAGTCAATCATTGCAACTCCCATCGTTACGGGTATTACCCTTGCTTCATTGCAGCAGCTTCCAAGGAAATTGAAGCTGCAGATACTTGCCTTGGGAGCGAGCCGTTCTCAAATGGTCTGGATGCTCGTCAAAGAGGCAAAGCTGCCACTTCTGGCCGCGGTGATGGCGGGTTTTGGGGGTGTTATTTCCGAGATTGGTGCTTCGATAATGGTGGGTGGTAACATAAAAGGATATTCAAGGGTTCTGACGACCGCCACGGTAATGGAGACAAGCAAGGGAAACTTTGATGTTGCAATTGCCCTGAGCATTATTCTTTTGCTTCTGGCCTATATTATTAATCTCATTCTTACCTATGTGCAGCAGAGGGAGAGGCCGAGGTAAAAATGCAGGCAACGGGAAATAGGCGATAGGCAATGGGCAACAATATATCCAAAACGTCGAACATCATTTTACAGGCAAACAATCTACGCGTATCGAGAGGTGGAGTAACGATACTGGATATTGCTGGGCTTATGGTTCATGAAGGGGAGGTACTTTCCTTGATTGGCCCAAACGGAGCAGGTAAAACAACCCTTTTACAGAATATTTGTCATCTTCATAAACAGTTTGAAGGAGAGGTGCTGTTCAGGGGAAAACTTATCGGAAAAGACTACGCAATTTCTGAGTATCGAAGGCGAGTTGCCATGGTCTTCCAGGAACCTCTTCTTTTTGACACAACTGTTTTTAAGAATGTCGCATCAGGTCTTAAATTCAGAGGCGTCGACAAGAAGGAGATTGAAAAACGTGTTGCTGAGAACCTTGAACGTTTCGGCATAGCACACCTTCGGGACAGATCGGCCCGGACATTATCAGGGGGTGAAGCACAACGAACGAGTCTGGCCAGGGCCTTTGCCACAAAACCGGAAATCCTTTTTCTTGATGAGCCATTTGCATCCCTCGATCCTCCAACGAGAGAGGGCTTAACCCGTGATCTGGAAAAAATTCTTCTTGAGTCGCAGACAACGACAATCTCTGCTACTCACGATCGGAATGAGGCTCTTCGTCTTTCTGATCGTATTGCTTTTATGCGGAATGGAAGGATTGAACAGCTGGGTACGCCAGCAGAACTTGTGAACAATCCTGTAGACGAGTTTGTTGCTTCTTTTGTGGGCGTGGAGACGGTTCTGACCGGGAACGTAATAGGAAGAGGAGAGGGTGGCACATGGGTGGTATCTGTCTCAGGAAAAAATATTGAGGTTACAGAGCCATTGGGTGAGGGTGAGAATGTGGTTCTTCACATAAGTCCAGAAAACGTGATTCTGTCTGACAATTTTGTTAGTAAAAAAACAAGCTTGAGAAATTATTTTACCGCCAGGATAACGTGTATTATGTCTATGGGGCCCTTCATAAAAGTGCACCTCGATTGCGGATTTCCCCTCGTGGCCTATATAACGAATGAATCAAGGCAGGCTCTCGCTTTGTCTGAGGAAAAACCGGTAATGGCTTCGTTCAAGGCAACCGCTGTTCAGGTTATAGCAAGAAGAGAATCGGAGATTGATTAGAATGAGAGTATTTGTGGGATTTGATGATACTGATGTAAAGGGTTCGGAGCGTGGTACGGGAAAATTGGCCCGCTGGTTTGAACAAGAACTTCCAGAGGGATGTAACGTCTGGGGGGTTGTACGCCAACAACTTCTTGTCAATGAATTGATTCCCTATACATCACATAATAGTTCTGCCTGCGTGGTTCTTGAATGTCCTGACTCTATCTCTCTTGAGACACTTGCCGATCATGCAATTGCTCATATAAAAAGACATTTTATTGATGGAAGCGATCCCGGTCTCTGTATATGCCCCGAAGGCCACCCCGCAATGCCCAATTTGGAAGCCTTCGGTAGAGCCTGTGTTGAACGTGTTGTTTCCCAGAAAGATGCTCTTAAAGCTGCAAAAGGAGTTCATCTTACGGGACATGGAGGTACTAATGACGGCATTATTGGTGCCGTTGCGGCGGTGGGGTTGACATTTCAGGGTTGGAGCGGTAGATTTATTGAGTTAGGGAGATTACGAGATATTCCTGAATCAATAGAAATCAGCACGCTCAAAAGGTTAGGAATACAAGTGATCTCTCTTGATAAAGACGCTCAGGTACCTGCTTCGGCTGACATTGTGAAAAATAATGGTTGGCTGAGGCCGAGGCTTCTGGGTGGATGTCCGGTGCTGCCGGTTGTGCCGATTGGCCAAGGGCTTTGGGAGGCACTCGGAAAAAAACAGAATAATGGGCAGAAGGAGGGATCAAGCAATGGCAGGCAAAATCTTTTACAGGGAACGGGAAAAGGCCACTGAGGGAAAAAAGCAGCCGAGGTTCAAACTTGTGGCGGTTGCTGATGTGAATCTAAAGGTTTACGGAAAACACCTCAGGAGAAGTGAACTCGAGCAGATAGCATCTTCGGTTGGAGCCGAACTCATACTCCTGACCCATGGAGACAAAAAATATAAGGACGAAGAAGTAGAAGTGAAGGACTAAGCGGTCCTGAATAACCTCAATAAGCTCGTCTCAAACGGTTTCAAAAATATCAGAGAGGAGTATTATCATGCCATTGGTTCGTGAAAAGGACGGACGCCGCCTTCATGTGAAGAGCAAGTTAATGGGGGAAAGCCTGGTGAGTAAGTCTTTTATTGAGGAGCTGACCGTAGCTCCACAGACCAGACTCTATCCTGACGTCAATATCCTCAAAATTGGGGGCCAGTCTATCTGCGACCGGGGTGCCAAAGCCCTGCCGCCCATTGTTCAGGAAATCGCGGCGAACAAGCAGGAACACAAGATGCTCATTACAACCGGTGGCGGCACACGCAGCAGGCATATCTACGCCATCGGACTGGAACTCGGGATGCCAACCGGTGTTCTTGCAAAATTTGGGAACTCTATCTCCGAGCAAAACGCGCTTCTCGTTACTATGCTTCTTGCACCTTATGGCGGCATAAAGATCGGTCATGACGAAATTGTGAAGCTCACCAGTTACTTTGTGCAGGGGTGTATCCCAATCATGCATGGCATGCCTCCCTATGATTATTTTGCTATTCCGCCTGCAAAAGGAAGAATCCCAATCCATCGAACCGACGTAGGAACCATCATCATGGCGGACTTGATCGGCGCTCGAAGCTGTATATTTATCAAGGATGAGAAGGGTCTTTATACGGGTGATCCAAAAAAGAATGCCAAAGAAAAATTCATCCCTGAGATTGGGGCAAAGACGCTGATGAACAAAGACCAGGATGACCTCATTGTTGAGCGCCCATGTCTTGAGATCCTTCAAAACAGCGAAGTGATGAAACAGATACAGATTGTGAACGGTCTCGAAGCAGGCAATATAACAAAAGCCCTCGCCGGCAAAAAGGTTGGGACAATCATCTACAAAGAATAATGGCTGGCCTCGACACGGTCCGTCTGCCGTTTTTAGATTGCGCAGAATTTTGCCTATGAGTGTAACGTATTGATTTTTTCCTGAAGGTCATCTATTGTCTTACGGATTTCATCCGTCCGTCCGCTTACCCTCGACAACAGGGCATCTATTGTTGAAAGTTCGTTTCTCACATAGTTGAGGGCCTGATTTTTTATATCTTCAATGGTCTTGTTGATACGTACCTCCCACTGATAGGCTAGGCGGGAGATATGAATGCCGGCAACCCGTGGAACGCTCTTGAGAAAATGTTTTTCGAAGAGCCTTCTGAAGAGAAACATGGGAAAAAGAAACCAGAGCAAGTCAAAGTGGAAATCAAAAACTTTGGTGAAGGCCACATCCGGATGGTTTGGCTCGGTAACCTCCATGACCCAATCCGGGCTGTTCAACCTTATGCCAAGTGCTTTTTCCACATTCCTGTCTAGAACGTTCCGGAAAAGAGCAACCGACCGTACGATACTGGTCTGGGCTTTTTTTAAACTTCCAAAAAAGTGCTTGTATTCTGATTTTGATATGCGATCTATCTCCTCTGTCAGAGTCTCCATGAGCCATGCTTCATAGCGTCTGGTCAGCTTCCAAAGATTCCCTTTCCACGATGGCATTTCATTCGAAAGTTTTTCAAGGAGTTTCCTGGTGAGTGGTACTCTCTGAGTTGCGTCAAGGTAGTTGGCTATGAGGGTTCGGGTAGTATCCTTGTTTTCTCGTGCTATGAGGTTAAGTTCTCCCTCGATTAGCTCGCAATTTATTTTTTCATCGAGAATAAGGTCGCGAAGTGTCTGCCTGTCCGCATCATTCTGCATTGACGTCTTCAAAGCAACGTCCAAATAGGAAAGACACATTCTGGCAAGAGAACGCACCTTATGATGAGATATTCCGCGAAACTCAGCATCGCGGTTTGTCGATAATGAAAGGAGCAGTTGATCCAAAAAACGCTTATACAGCTGGGTGTCCTTAATGGTTGAGTAAGTAAGTGTTTGAAAGTCTTTATTGAGTTCCTTTTTGAGGGTAGCTTTGAAAAAACTGACAACCTGATGCTGTTGTTCTTCTGAAAGAAGGTCTGCCTTGGAAAGGAGAAGCACAACCCTCGGGGTATAATCCATTAACTCGCGGATGAGATCAAGGTCATTTTCAGATAAAGGCCGGTCAGAGCTGATGGTAACAATTGCACATCCTACTTTCGGGAGCCAGTCTTCAGACATTTCGGTATTATATCGAAAAACACTACCGAGTCCTGGTGTATCCACAAACCTTAGCCCCTTATAAGGCTCGAGGGAAGGGAGTTCGATATCTACAATCTCCACATTTTTTTGGTTTGCCTGATTTTTCAGCTCTGATATGTACTCCTCTACCTCTCCAAGCTCTATTTCCAATATTTTGTCATCAAAATATTTGACAATTGCTTTTTCTTTTGGGCCGTATCTGAGGCGTGTTATGACAGTAGTAACAGGGATTACCCCCACAGGCAGGATGGCCTTTCCAATCAGGCTGTTGATAAAAGAGCTTTTGCCGGCTTTAAACTGACCAAGAATAGCAACGTCTATAAATGGGTTTTCTGCAAAGAGGGTTTTGCACGCCTCAATTTGACGATCAAGGGACGTGATGCGATATTCCTTGCACGTCCTTTCTAAAAGATCTACTAATGTAGCTCCTGAAGTTTCGGTTGGAACATCAGACGATACGTCTGGTTTTTGTGTCATGTGAACTCCTCCTAAAACTCCCTCAACTTACCAATGCAGCAAAGCAGGTAGAACTATCTCAGGGAAAAATGTATTAGGTAGGAGTCATTAGCCCAGGGTGGGCGGTTAAACGGTGGACCCCATCACCGTCTAAAATTTATCATATTATTTTATGAAATCATACAGAATTAGATAGTATATTTGCTCACTATGATTGATTAAAAGCCCCATTTTAGGTATGTTATTATTGAGTTGCATAATAAGAAATAGCAGAGTCAACACAATAGCAGAAATGCCTGTAAAGAAAAGAGACAAAACAACAGAGGAGGATATACTGTTATGATCTATTCGCATGAAGTACAAAATATGTGTTCTGTTACAAAAGGAGCAGATCACGGCCCGGCCCCGATACCACAGGAAGGCAAATGGACCCAGGTAAAAGAAACAAAGGATATATGCGGCTTTACCCACGGCATCGGGTGGTGTGCCCCCCAGCAGGGTGCATGCAAATTGACTCTTAACGTAAAAGACGGGATCATCCAGGAGGCGTTGATCGAAACGATCGGTTGCTCAGGCATGACCCATTCTGCAGCCATGTCTGCCGAAATACTACCTGGAAAAACGGTCCTTGAAGCATTGAATACGGATTTGGTATGCGATGCAATCAATACGGCCATGAGAGAACTCTTTCTGCAGATAACCTATGGAAGGAGCCAGTCAGCATTCTCGGAAGGTGGCCTGGCCATAGGGGCAGGACTGGAGGACCTTGGTAAAGGATTGAGAAGCCAGGTTGCCACCATGTATGGAACAGTAGCCAAAGGGCCACGATACCTGGAAATGGCAGAAGGATATGTAACAAAGATCGCCCTGGATGATAATAGTGAAATAATCGGTTATGAATTTGTGAGCCTCGGCAGAATGATGGAGATGATAGCAAAAGGCATGGACGCGAATGAGGCACTCAAAAAGGCTTCCGGAAAATATGGCAGGGTTGACGAAGCCGCAAAACTGATCGATCCGAGACATGAATAGGGAGGACAGACGATATGGCACTTTTTGAAAACTACGAAAGAAGAGTAGGGCAAATCAACACAACATTAAATAAATACGGCATCAAATCAATAGAGGAAGCAAAGCAGATATGTGAACAAAAAGGAATTGATCCTTACAAGATCGCCAAAGAGGTTCAACCAATATGTTTTGAGAATGCCGGTTGGGCCTATGTTGTTGGTGCTGCCCTCGCAATTAAGAGGGGTTGCACAAAGGCAGCAGATGCTGCAGAGGCTATCGGCGAAGGCCTGCAGGCATTCTGTATTCCCGGTTCCGTTGCAGAAGATAGAAAGGTTGGCCTGGGGCATGGAAACCTCGCTGCAATGCTTTTGAGGGAAGATACGAAATGCTTTGCATTTCTGGCAGGGCACGAGTCCTTCGCCGCCGCTGAAGGAGCAATCGGCATTGCTAAATCGGCGAACAAGGTGAGGAAAGAACCTTTGCAGGTTGTATTGAACGGGCTCGGAAAAGATGCAGCACAGATCATTTCACGAATTAACGGGTTTACCTACGTCAAAACGCAATTTGATTACTACTCAGGAAAGCTTGAGATTGTGGAAAGCCGGCCCTATTCGAAAGGCGAAAAGGCTGCGGTGAGATGCTACGGCGCCGATGACGTCCGGGAAGGCGTTGCCATTATGCATCATGAGAAGGTTGATGTTTCTATAACGGGAAATTCAACCAACCCAACGCGATACTGTCACCCCGTAGCAGGAACGTACAAGAAAGAATGTAATGCGGTAAACAGAAAATACTTCTCTGTTGCCTCCGGTGGGGGCACGGGAAGAACATTGCATCCTGACAATATGGCTGCCGGTCCGGCTTCATATGGTATGACGGATACCATGGGTAGGATGCACAGTGATGCCCAGTTTGCCGGATCGTCTTCCGTGCCTGCCCACGTGGAAATGATGGGGTTTTTGGGTATGGGCAACAACCCGATGGTCGGTGCAACTGTGGCGGTAGCAGTCGCGATTGAGCAGGCAAGCAAGTAAAGCAGCTTTTGTCAATATCTTCATACCCCGCTGAATTCAGCGGGGTTTTTTTACCGGGGCTTGCCCATGGGAACCTACCATCATTACAGTTTTTCATAACGGTGTCGGGTTTTCCCGAGCAAACCGTCGTGAGTCAAGGAAGCTTGGTCTTTTGCGGAATTAGAAGCTTTGAAGCCAGCCCACACCGTGGGCGAGAAGGGAAGGCTCCACGAACTTTGTTCGTGGAGGGGACGACGTGAGCCCCTATAATATGTTCCGAAGACGAACGCGAGAGAAGGTTGCCGCTGGAGCGACCAAGCGTGTTTGCAGGGAATGCCCTACACCGTTACTACAAGGATAAATAAAGGCTCTTCTGTACTCGAGAGGGACAATGAGATCACAAAAAAGGAAAAAAACATCGTATCTCTTTGATAAAAGATTCCCGGTCACTAAAGTGGATCGCATGAATGCCTGCATTGCGAGCAGTTTCGCAATGCGCTCCGGTATCGTCTACAAAAAGGAGCTTCTCCGGAGCGCTTCCTAAGCGAGAAATAGTATCGGCAAAATGGGAAGGGTCAACCTTGCTTTTCCCGAGGTGATAGCTGTTATAAATAACATCGAAGAGCTTGAAGAAATCGTACCGCTCGTTAAGTTCATCAAGCCAGTTGGTCTGATCGCTGAGAATGGCAACCCCGATTCCGGAATCTCTGAGCTTTTTTACGATATCGAACATCCAGGTCCGAGGGATGAACCGGGACAGAATCTCATTCCGAAGTGTTGTGTCATCATACCCGATTCCTGTCTTGTTACGGATTGCCTGCCAAAACACATGCTCGTCAATGTGGCCGGTCAGGTACCCGGTTTCATGAATGCAATCGAGAGTCAGGCTATAGAAATCTGACTCGTCAAATCCATGCCTAACTGCAATGGCGCGGAGCCCTTCTTCAAACCCTTTTTCGGCGAGTACCCCGCCAAAATCAAAAATGACAACATCTATACTGCATGTTTCTCTGTCCATGCATTCCTCTCATGGATTCCCGGCAAACGCTGGAGATTATTTTTGCGTTGAAACAAAACATAAAACAATATTTTAAGAGCCAGATCGACAACAAACGTTAAGAAAATGCTGCGCAGCCAGAGATTGCTCAGCTTAAGAGCAGCTTTTCCACCGATAAGCCCTCCGACGAACATTACTTTACTGTACCCGACAAAATACCCGGCCGATAGTCTACCAAACCGCGCCACATGAAAACAAGTGTTGCTATGAGTGAAGAAAAGATGTTTACAATCNACCGCGCCACATGAAAACAAGTGTTGCTATGAGTGAAGAAAAGATGTTTACAATCTTGATGGTGGAGACCGCCACTCGTTTTAGACTTGCCTGCAAACCGGCGGACCTTAACAGGATGTTCTCAAGATTCTACATAACGCAATCGTCTGAGTTTTATCACCACGTGGACATCTTTTTCTTCTTCGATTGACAATTCATCATAAGCGCTGACAGGTAGTTCTGCAAGAAGATTATTTTTTCCAATGGCCACCCTGACCCGTACGTTTGAACCAAAGCGAGAGATGTCCTTTACTTTTCCTATGAATCGGTTCAGTGCGGGGCCAGGCGGTTTCGCATCAGAGATGTAGATGTCGTCGGGCGGGATGGCAATTTTTTTGATATTGCTCCCATCGTACGGGAGAATCATCCTCATTGAATCGGAGAGTACTTCAACGAGACCGGATGCAAGAACTCGTGACTCAGTGCACTCAATGACATTCAGCATTCCGACAAATTCTGATACAGACTCGTTCCGCGGATTAAAAAAGAAATCCTTGGGGGCCGATATCTGTTCTATTCTCCCATGGGACATCAAGGCTATCCTGTCTGCAATCTCTTCCGCCTCTCTGAGATCATGGGTTACGTAAACTGTGGTTATCTCCAGCCTTTTCAGAAGCGGGACAAGCTCACCTCGCAGGTATTTCGCGGTTTGGTGGTCAAGGCTTGATGTTGGTTCATCGAGGAGGAGTATTTGCGGAGCAGGAGCGAGGGAACGCGCAAGGGCAACACGTTTTTTCTCACCGCCGGAGAGCATATGAGGATAACGATGTGCAAGGTGTTTTATGCGCACCATCTCCATTAATGTTAAGACGCGTTTGTCTGCCGCGCTTTTTTCGAAACCACCGGCGTTGAGCCCAAAGGCAATATTTGCCTCCACGGTCAAATGCGGGAAAAGAGCAAGGCCCTGAAACAGGTAGCCCACAGATCTTTTTCGCGGAGAAACCTCATCGACGTTGTTTCCATCGAAGAGCACGTTGCCTTCGTGCTCTGTTACCCCGGCTATAACATTCAACAGCGTTGTTTTCCCCGCACCCGTTGTTCCCACGACAACAAAGATCTCCTTATTGTTGATATTGAGATTTATGTTTTGGCAAATATGCTTGCTTACGTTTACAAGCTCTATATCAGGCATAATTACTCCATTTGCCCACCATGCGTTTTTCCAGAAGGGCGAAAACCTTTTCAAAAAGCAGGCACATAATGGAAAGGACTATGAGGCACACCATAATAATATCCACCCGCACAAGGCTCTCGGCCTGCATCAGGAGAGCGCCTATTCCGGTTGGGATTGCCACCATCTCAGCCGCAATCAGAACACGCCACGACATCCCGGCCTCCAATCTCAGCCCCGTGAAGATGTTGGGAAGCGCCAAAGGTATGACAATCTTGAAAAGTATCCTTACGTTGGACGCCCCGAGAGTCTCTGCAGCCAGTATGTATTTTCTGTCTACATTTCTGATTCCTGTAGCAGTGTTGTATACTACCGGAAAAAATGAGCATATGAATATGATGGTAATGGGCAGCATCTCATTGATGCCTATCCACAGCATCAAAAGCGGCAACCACCCCAGAGCGGGGATAGGGTACAAGAGGCTGATGATAGGGCTAAGGGTCTTATTCACCACATTCTTCCATCCCATGATAACCCCTACGAAAATTCCCGCCACGGAACCGCTGCACAGCCCGATAACTACCCTTGCCAGGCTGCTTGCGAAATTCTTTCCCAGCACCCCGTTTGCAGTAAGGTGATAGAATTCCTTTAATACCATAGAAAAAGGGGGGAAGAAAAACTGACCGGGAAAGAGGTTGAAACGCCCTACAATCTCCCAAATAGCCAGAAAGACAAGAACAGGCGCCATCCCCCACACCGATTGATGCCTGTTGCTCCTATTTCTCATTCAAGAACCTCAGGTCAAGGATATCTCCGGCGCTTAAGGGTGTTCGTACATACCCTTGCCGGACCGCAAAATCTATAGTATCTTGAACTGCTTTTGGATCAATACCGGTGGTGTATTCGAGTCTATCCATTGACCTGCGCACCAACGCGGGAGTGATGTCCAGCTTCGCGGCGGCCTGTGCCGCTTCGATGGGGAAAATTTTATCGCCCATTATCCTCAGTTGTGCGGCCATTACTGAAGCGGCCTCCTCCCTGTGATTCTTGATCCAGTCCGTCGCTTTTTCGGTGATTCTTACCAGCTTCCTCACGATCTCGGGGTTGTTCTGTATCATCGTCTCTTTGACAATCAATACGCTCCCCTGCATACCCGGCCACACATCTTGGCTGCTAAGCAGCATCTTGAAACCTGCGTCTTCTGCCATTGCTGGCCAGTGTTCCGGGACAAAAGAGGCATCAAGCTTGCCCGCTTTGATTGCAATGATCTGCAAAGGCGGATTCATACGCTGTACTTTACCGACGATTTTGTTTCTATCGAGACTGTACTTCTCGATCGTCTTTAGAAGTGTAGCATCCACAGGGCCGCCAACTTGAACAGCACCGATGCGTACATCTGGTCTCTCCAGATCCTTGACGGTTTTTATTTTGTCACCATTTACAGCCAGACCGTAGCCATGTTTATGAGTCCCTGCCACGATCCTGACGGGCACTTTGGCATTTGCCCGGGCGTTTATGGCAGGCAGCAAGCAGATGTATGCAGCCTGAATATCCCCGCGCCCCAAGGCCGAAGCCAGGGACATGCCAGTCACATAGCTGAAGAACGTTGGCTTAATTCCCTCCTCCTCAAACCATCCTTTGTGCTGCGCTATGTAAGCGCTTGCGGCATGGTCGGTGAATTCAACAGCAATCTTAAGGGGAAAATCCTCCCGTGCATCGGCTGTATAACAGAATAAAAAAGCTACCATAATACCCAGACAAATTATCCGTAAACATTTCATAATTTCTCTTCTCCTATCAACATATTTCGGTCTCTTGCAGGTACGTAAGCGCTCAATCATGTGTTCGAGTATTTTGACATTGTGCCTGGAAAATGCAGTTGTTATAAGCAGCGCTACACTTCGTTATATATAAATATGAATAACGATAGTTATATACCATGCTACATAACGGTAAGTCAAAGGAATTTTCCCGCGAGCCCTTGTAGGTTTACCAACAATAGCGAACCGATATTTCTGCTTGGCAAGATCAATTTTCTTATGAGCTGCATGCAGGGTTATATCAATATCCAGTAGATCAGATCATAAAGATATTTTCAATCGCTGCTGTTATTTTGCTGCCCTCGAAGGTTGTTTCAAACATATATGGCATAAATTATCAGCATATGTGTGAAATATACTTATTGCTGGGCTATCACCGGGCAATTGTGTTGATAATAGTTTCAGACATTACTGCATATTGTTTTTTCAAAGGGCGCCGTAGCCGCATAACCAGAGGAATTATCTCAACAAAACCCTTGAAAATCCTTATGTTTTGAAGTAACCTTTCGTTGGTAGTAATCAGCTATCAGCGCAGGGCTGTCAGCATTAAATCTTTTAAATCGGCTTGGTTTTTTTGAGGTTTGTCGTTGAAAGCTGATCGCTAATAGCCAATATCCAATAGCTTAGAACAGGAGTCCTTATGCGCTATTCAAAGATGTTCATTCCTACTATGAAGGAAGACCCGAAAGAGGCAGAAGTTTTAAGCCACCGGCTCATGCTCCGGGCGGGATTTATAAGAAAGCTTGCATCAGGGGTTTACACGTGGCTGCCGCTTGGTCTTAAATCACTCAAGAAAGTAGAAAATATTATCCGAGAGGAAATGAACCGAAAAGGTGCCCAGGAGATCATCATGCCATTTGTGCAGCCGAAGGAACTCTGGGAAGAAAGCGGAAGATGGGACAAATACGGCAAAGAGCTGTTGAGGATTCGGGACAGGAATGACAGGGAATTATGTCTTGGACCCACCCATGAGGAGGTGGTCACTGACCTGGTAAGGCGGGAGGTCAAGTCTTACAGGGAACTGCCTTTAATCCTCTATCAAATTCAAACGAAGTTCCGTGACGAGATACGACCGAGATTCGGTGTTATGCGCTCAAGGGAGTTCTCCATGAAGGATGCCTACAGCTTTGATGTGGATGAGGCCGGAGCCGAGAAGAGCTACATAGATATGTATGATGCCTACATGAAGATATTTGAGAGATGTGGGTTTAATTTCAGGGCCGTGGAGGCTGATACCGGCCAGATTGGTGGGAGCTTTTCCCACGAGTTTATGGTTCTCGCCGATACCGGTGAGGACATCATTATTTCATGCGGAAGCTGTGGTTACGCCGCCAACCTGGAACGGGCAGAGGTGGGCTTCATCGACAGGGATGTGTCGCGCACAAAAGGTCAGTTTAAGAATCTAGAAACTCCAGGTCAGAGAAAGATCGAAGAAGTGTCACGTTTTCTGGGCGTAGCGCCGGATAAGCTTGTCAAGACCATCATCTATAATACGGATAAAGGTACGATTGGCGTCCTGGTGAAGGGTGACCGGGAGATTAACGAGGTTAAACTCCGCAACATGCTCACCCTTGATGCTATGGAGCTTGCCGATGAGGAGACAATCGAGAAAGTTACGGGTGGACCCCTGGGTTTCTCAGGACCTATGGGTCTTACCATCCCTCTCTATGCAGATCGCGATGTGATGTTTATGGAAGATTTTGTAGTCGGAGGAAACGCTCGGGATGTTCATACAGTCGATGTGAACATCGAGGATTTTAAGGTGGAAGGGTTCTATGACCTTAAAATCGCCAAGCCGGGGGACTTATGCGCACGATGCGGAGGCACCCACTCTTCATCAAAGGGCATTGAGGTGGGGCACATTTTTAAGCTTGGATTAAAATACAGCAGAGCTATGAACTGTGCATATCTGGACAAGGAAGGAAAGGAAAAGCTTGCAGTTATGGGTTGTTACGGTATAGGAGTTGGGAGAACAGTGGCGGCAGCAATTGAACAGGGTCACGATGAGAATGGCATGATTATGCCATTTGCAATAGCGCCCTTTGAGGTCTGCGTGTTGCCTGTCAACAGCTCCCATGCTGAAAGCATGGAGCTGGCAGAGGTTGTGTATAAAGAGTTGTTAGGGAAGGGTATTGATGCAATTATTGACGACAGGCCGGAGAGGCCAGGAGTCAAGTTTAAAGATTGTGATCTTATTGGTATACCCATCAGAGTTACCATTGGCGAGAGAAACCTGAAAGAAGGCTTGGTAGAAATAAAACTGAGGAATGAGAAAGATTCGCAGAAGGTTCGAAAGGAAGAAGTAATAGAGAGGGTTTTGAATTATGCTGACAAATTTAAGCGAAGGTAGTTTTACTCCAAAAGATGAGTTAGAGAATAGAATCAATCAGTTGAGGCAAAATATGGAGAAACAAGGTCTGGAATTCTCCATAATACTTCAGAATGTCGACCTTTTTTACTTCGCCGGTACTGTACAGAAAGGAGTTCTCGTCGTTTCCGTTGACCATGGCCCACTCCTTTTTATTGAAAGAAATGTTGAAAGGGCTGTTGTTGAGACGGGCCTTGAGATTACCCCGATCAAACGGGACAAGGATGTAATTGACATCCTGATGTCCAGAGGAATGATGAAAGGTAAATGGGGAATGGAGCTTGATGTCGTGCCTGTTTCGGTATATGAGCGGTGGAAAAGTTTCCTTGGTTTCGAGGGCGCCATCGATGTTTGGCCTCTTATCAGAGACCTGAGGATTGTAAAAAGCCCCTTTGAAATTGAGCAGGTCAAGAGGTCAGGGAGCGTGTGTGACGCTGTCTTTAAAAGGGCGAATGATGTGGTTCGCGAGGGGGCCAGAGAGGTTGATATCGCGGCGTTCCTGGAAGCAGAAGGTCGCAGGGTTGGTCATCAGGGTTTCCTGAGAATGCGGGGACTGAACCAGGAGATGATGAATCTGTACATTACCCATGGACGATCAGGCACCATACCTTCGAGCGGAGACGTACCCATAGCTGGCGCAGGAGTTACCCATGCCATCGCTCAGGGGCCATCGCTGAATAAGGTAGAAAGAGGAGTGCCGGTTGTGATCGATTATGGGGGTGGTTACAACGGCTACATTACAGATGAGACAAGGGCTTTTGTGGTAGGCGAGTTGAAAGAGCGGTTTAGAAAACCCTATGAAGTTGCAAAAGAGATCGTGGAAGATGCCACGGCATTCGGTAAAGAGGGTATCGACGGGACTGAGCTGTTCAACAGNTTTCCAGAATACCGGATGATGCGGTTATCCTGGCGTTCGGCGACAGCATTACGGCAGGTGTTGGCGCCCCACAAGGGTCAAGTTATCCGGAAATACTTGAAACGCTCATTAATAGAAGAATAATGAAGTCAGGCATATCGGGGGAGACATCCTTTGAGGGCATCATCCGCTTGCCGGGTGAGCTTGCAGCTCACAAGCCAAAGCTTGTCTTGCTCTGTCTTGGAGGAAACGATTTGCTTCGAAGAATGGATCTCGAAAGGACTGCAAGCAACATAAAACGTATGGTGCAGATGATCCGTGAATCCGGGGCAGAGGTGATTCTTGTTGGAGTGCCTGCTCCCGGACTGATGCTTTCCATCGCCCCTTTCTACAAGAAGATTGCAAAAGATATGGATGTGCCCCTTGAGGCATCATTGCTGGCAGATATCTTGGCTGACAGTAAACTGAAGGCCGATGCAATCCATCCAAACGCAGAGGGATATCGCATCCTTGCACAGGGTATTGCAGTTTTCCTTCGCAAGGCAGGTGCAGTTCCGTAACAGCTGATAGCTATAAGCTGTAAGCTCATAGAAAAAGCCAAAATCATTTGCAGTTCTGCATTTCCTTTCAGCTATTAGCATAGAACTATGAGCTGTGTTTACATAACCCCTAAAATAATCGCAATGCCATTAAAGAAATAGAGCATGCGGACGTATTTCCCGTACTGATCGAGGAGGATCCAGTCCTCGGTGCTCCGGACGATGCGGATTATCTTCACAAAGATGGGGACTGTCAGAAGAGACAAGAGGCTTAGCCATGTGAGGAGTCCGCTTATAACGAGGGCAATAATGGTGAAATAGATAACGGTAAGCCATAGGATAAGCACGAAGCAAGCTCCTTGTTTTCCGAGACGGACTGCAAGGGTCCTTTTGCCGGCTGCCTCATCGGTGTTTATGTCGGGGAGACTTTGATAGTAGAGGATAGAGGCAACCATAAGACCTACAGGCACTGAAACAAAAAAGACATCCAAACTCGGTTTGCCGGCAATAACCCAGTAGGTACCCACCACCATGATGGGCCCCATGTTGATGGCAACGAGAAGCTCGCCAAGGCCATGATATCCATAACGAATGGGGGGCGCAACATAAAAGAGGCTGCTGAAGAAAGCAAAAAGAATAAGCGGGGCCAGGCCGTAAAGCTTGAGACCGAACACGATATAGAGAGAAATGATGAATCCGATGAAATAGAGCAGGATGATTGCCCAGCCGAGCTGGGTCAGGGTTATTTTATCCTGCTGAATTACCCTGGACCCGCCAATGGCATTGCCTGAGTCGGTGCCCTGAACATAATCAAAATAGTCATTCGCGATGTTGGTAACAAAGTGGACCACGAAACAGGCTACGAGAACGAGGAGAAACCTTCCCCCATTCCATCCTTGGCTTTTCGCCATAAGCCAGCCAATGACAATCGGGATAAGGGTGGCAATAAAGAAAGGTGGTCGGCTTGCCTGTATCCACGCTTTGATTTTTTCTTTGTCCATGTCTCAATAAGTGAAAAGTAAAACGTTAAAAGTAAAAAGTGTTAAACCGTTCTTTTGCTTTCCTTATTGACCATGGCCTATTACCTTTTGCCTGATTCATTTCTTTTCGTTCCCACATGCAGGTATGTTACACCAAAGGTGAGGCTGTATGCATCAACATTTTCTATTCCAACATCTTCCATTAATGCGGTGAATTCGTCGGGAGTGGGAAAGTTCATAATGGAGTCAGCGAGATAACGATAGGCGGCAGGGTTTGAAGAGAAACGCCTCGCAAGTCGCGGCAGTATGTGATTCAGGTAAATGTGATAAAAGGCCTGAAAGAAGCGATTGCGGGTAAAGGTCATCTCAAGGATCATGACCTGGCCCCCGGGAACTACCACGCGAAGCATTTCGCGAAGAGCACCCTGTCTGTCCGGGATGTTCCGTATGCCGAACGCCATGGCTGCCACATCAAAGGTGTTGTCCCGAAAAGGCAGATGGAGGGCGTCACCTGTCATGAGCTGAATCCTGCCTGCAAGTTTTTCTTGATCCACTTTTTCCTGACCAACCTGAATCATTTCCCTGACAAAATCAACCCCATTTACAGCAATCTCGGGATAATTGCGTGCAGCATCAATGGAGAGATCGCCTGTGCCACATGCAATATCAAGAAATCGTTTTGTTTGAAAGAAGCGCATCTTTTTTATAGCGAATCGACGCCATGCAATATCCCTCCTCAAGCTCAGAAAGTGATTCAGGAAGTCATATCGGGGCGTTATGGTGGAAAATATCTCCTTTACCATCCCCACGCGTTCTCTTTCAGTGGCTTCGCGGACTGAAGGATATGATTTATTTATGCGTTTTTCCATCTGCAGAGCTTTCTCTCGAGGAGATCAAAAACTTCATAGAGAATGATGCCGATACATGATAATGCGATAATGCCCACAAACATAGTGGGATAGTCGGCGCGTCCCCATGCGTCAATGATATAAAAACCAAGACCTTTCCTGGTTGCAATAGACTCAACAAAGAAGAGGACGGCCACGGCTGTGCCCGTTCCAATTCGCAACGATGTAAAGATGCCGGGAAGGCTTATAGGCCATACCACATGTCGGTAAAAGTGCCAGCGGTTTCCTCCCAGAGATTGCAAAGAATAAATGACTTCCTTGCTAATCTTTCGTGCGCTGTCCCGTGTTGTAATGAGGAGTTGAAAGAAGATAATCATCGTGATGAGGAAGATCTTCCCAATGTCGCCAAGGCCGAAGAGAACGAAGATTATCGGCATGAGAACAATTTTGGGAATAGGGTAGCCGAGATAGATAAGGGGGGCGAAAAGTCGATCGAACCTCTCATTGCTTCCAAGAAAAAGACCTATTGGCACGGCAAGAATGAATCCAAAAAAAAGACCCGCAAGAATGCGGTAGAGGCTTAATCCCACATGGCTCCAGAAAAGAACCTTATCAAGCTCTGAAATACCCTGGCGTAGCACGAGGAAGGGGTCTGGAAGAAGGTTGCTGCCGAGAAGCAGCGAAAGCACATACCAGAGGGCATAAATAAGGATAATAGTAACAAGGTAGGTGATGAGAGGTTGTCGTTTCTTCAATCTAACTCCTCCAGAATGCTCCTGAGCTTTGTGCTTAATTCAAAGAAGGATGGCTTTGTGCGATAATGGAGATCGCCGACGCCAGGATTTTCCAAAACCGTTTTTACGCCGGATGCGCGATTATCGAGTACAAGAATCCTTTTACCAAGGAATATTGCCTCTTCAATGTTATGGGTGACAATGATGAAACTGAATTGTCGTTGACCAAAGACAGCCAACAACCTGTCCTGCAAACGTTCCCTGGTGATGGCGTCAATCGCCGCGAAAGGTTCATCAAGGAGAAGAAGGGCAGGGCGAAGAATCAAAGCCCTTGCCAGAGCTACCCGTTGGCGTTGACCACCGCTCAACTGATGGGGATAGAGATGGTCAAGGTCTTCAATGCCAAGGACACTTTTGAACTCTGAGAGCCTTTTTTCCGGAATCTTCAGTTTTTGAAGATTTGCGCCAAGAAGGATGTTCGCTCCAACCGTTTTCCAGGGAAATAAACCGTATTCCTGCAACACCAGTCCAATTTTTCTGGTAGGGCCATCAATGGGCTCTCCGTCAATCTTGATAAGACCTCCAGATGAAGGGAGAAGTCCTGCAATAATGAGGAGCAGCGTGGTCTTTCCGCATCCTGAAGGACCCATAATGGCGAGGGAGTCCCAGGATGAAAGGGTAAAATTAACATCCTCCAAAACTCTTTTTGGCTCATTTAAACCGTGGAAATATTTACTGAGTGATTCTACGCAAAGGAGGTTATTGGACATAACCCTCTGCGACAAATTGCCCATACGTCATTTCTGTCTTTATGACATTTTTTTCACGGAGCCAGCTATAAACATCCATGATTTCTTCAGTTCTCGGTACGTTCAATTTCGGAAAGCTGGGAATAGCAAAGCTCTGATGCAATGGCTCAGGCATTTTGCACTCACGGTTCATGATAGGCCGAACCTGATCAGGGTTCTGATTGATAAAATCATTTGCCTTCTGGACTACTTTTATGAATGTTTTGACGATTTCTTGGTTCTTTGCGAGAAATTGGTCGCTGAAAACAAGGACAGTACCTGTCATGCCGGTTCTTCTATCATCGATAATCACCCGTGCTCCCTTCATCTCGGCTAATGTGACGAGAGGTTCGGGCAGGACAGCTGCCGGGACTTGTTCGCTCATGAGCATCTGCAAGCGAATAGGGATGCTTTTTACCTCAACGAGGTTTATCTTGTTTGCGGCAATTCCTTTTTTCCCTAAAAGCCTTGTCATGAGGTAGTCGAGCATGGTATTTGAGCTGCATGCAATACCATCAGATGCAAGGCTTTGAAGGTCTTTTTTCGGATATTTCGGAGCAGCAAGGATGGCGAACATCCGTTGTTCGCTCTGAGCGTTGAAGTATGCAGCTACGATCTTGACGAGGGTCCCATTGGCAGTCAAAACTATAGGCGTAATCATGTCCCCAAAATAACCTGATATCTGGCCCGCAGACATGGCAACGTCCTTTTCCATGGCAGAGTTGAAGGGCACCAATTCCACATTGAGGCCTGCTTCCTTAAAATATCCTTTTTCTGCAGCTACAAACAGTGGCAAGGCTTGTATCACCGGGAGCGTGCCAAACTGTATCGGAGGAGAAGGCTTTGCGCCTTTATCCTGACTTGCCGGCGTACAACCCCACAATCCCTGTATTGCTGATATTAGTACAATGATTATTCCAAAATATTTTATTGCTCTCATAAACTGCCCCTCTTCTTCTTGTTAGCTTGCAAGCTTTCAAGCCTGCCAGCTATTCAGCACAACTCGTTTCTAAAGTTTCTCTAGCTTCTATAGTTAGGCAATCGGAACATTAGACTAATCTCGCTCGTGCCAATTCCCGATCCGCGTTTCGAGTTTCAAGTTGTCTTTCAGATTTCAACATTTCAAGAACGTCCCCAAAGCAACCTTCCTTGCCTATCAACCATAGCCTATTGCCTATTACCTGCTTTTCTATGACCTTTGAAACTTCTCATTCAGGACTCTTTTGAATCTTGGAGCATAAATTATGTCGAATGCATCTTCTTTCCCGGGAAAAAGCTTCAATGCATGCTTCCTGACTCCTTCAACCACCCGAATGGCTTCATCATGATTCAACTGTTGCGATCGAAGGTATTCAATAGCGAAATCAACTATGAATCTCAATCGCCTGAGCTTCTTTTCCTCTTCCAGTAAAGGGTCATCCATGTTTTTCTTAGCTCTATAGAGTCGGTTGATTGGTTTTGACTAAATCAATGAATCAACCCAATCAGCCCATTCAACCTTTTTCACTTCCGCTTTCCTCTCGCCTATCACCTATCGCCTATTCGGCCTTACAGATTTGAGTTATTCAGTTGATTTGTTGATTTAAATACCCTATAAACCAGTCAACTCAATAAACTTAATCAACAGATTCTGCACATGAGCTGTTGTTTTAACCCGTTACGCGTCACTGATCACGCGTTACAGTTTTTCAAGTTATCCGGCCTTCCCCGCTTGACCCGTCTTTCCCGTTTTTACTTACTTCTTACTTCCTTTCCCGCTCGTCTCGCCCTAAGCATTTCCCGAAACTCTATAAAAAGCCATAACCCTATTCCTGTGGAAATCGAGATATCAGCAATGTTAAATGCCGGCCAGTGCCAACTATGAAAATAAAAATCCAAAAAGTCTGTAACGTAACCATAGAATATTCGTTCATACACATTCCCGACAGCCCCAGAGAGGATGAGTGCAAGGGCAAACATTTTGCCGAGAGAAACACGGTATGCAAGCATCATATATATGAGGATACCAATGATAATAAGGGGAAGAAACATGAAGAACTGCTTTGCGAAGCTATGCCCCGAAAAAAGCCCGAAAGCGCCCCCATAATTTCTCGCATGTACCAGCGAAAAGAACGGTTCCAGCTCGATGACCTCAAGATAGGCCAGGTTTTCAACGATGAGGAGTTTCGTCCATCTATCGAGCAGGAAGATGCATGGAACTATAAGGAAGACAAGGTATCTGCGCATCGTTTACAGGTATTAGGGAATTTCTCTGTGGCAGCACTGAGATCTGTTGCATACTGCCAGCATCTCTCGCATTTTTTCCCGTCTGCCTTAAAGACAGTAATCTCTGTCTCGCTGCCACCCGGCTGGAGCTCGATTTGAGATACGATGAACACATCTTTTAATTCATCGTCCAGCTTACTGAGTAAGGCAAAATCGCTCTTACTTGCATTAATGACTATCTTTGTGTCAAGGGAATGCCCGATAACCTTTTCCGCCCTTTTTTCCTCAATCTTTTTGTTTGCCAGCTCTCTGATCCGCCAGACCTTTTCCCATTCCTCCTCAATTTGAGGTTTGATCAATTCTTTCCTGGATGATGGAAAGGCAGTGAGAAAGACGCTTTCTTCTTTAACATATCCCTTAAGGTACGACCACATCTCCTCGGCCGTGGAGGACAGGATAGGGGCAATAAGTTTTAAAAGGGATACCAGCGTCTCGTAAATAACTGTCTGTGAAGCGCGTCTCTTTACCGAGTTCTTGTGCTCCACATAAATCCTGTCCTTAACAATGTCAAGATAAAGGGCGCTCAGATCAACAGTGCAGAAGTTTTGGACAGCATGGTAGATGGCATGAAAGGTATAATTATTATAGGCCTCGGTTACTCTTTCAATGAGCCTGTGAAGTCTTGATAAAAGCCATTGATCAAGATAGGAAAGCTGTTCGTAAGGAACCACATGTTTCGCCGGATCAAAATCATCGTTGATGTTGGCATGGAGGAACCTGAGGGTGTTTCTCACCCTTCGGTACGTTTCCACGAGCCTGTTAATGATATCCTTTGATATTTTGATGTCGTCACGGTAATCCTCATAGGTGGCCCAGAGCCTCAGAATTTCAGCGCCGTATTTCTCAATAATCTCCTCCGGTGCTATGACATTTCCAAGGGATTTGGACATTTTCCTGCCTGTGCCGTCGACAACAAAACCGTGGGTAAGCACAGACTTATAGGGTGCATTGCCTTCGTTCCCCACCGAAGTCAGAAGAGAACTATGGAACCAGCCTCTGTGCTGGTCACTTCCTTCGAGGTACATGTCGACTGGATAAGTGAGCTCCTTTCTCTCTTTGCAGACTGCAGCCCAGCTGACCCCTGAATCAAACCAGACGTCCAGGATATCCTCTTCCTTAACAAAGGTTGTATTGTTACATTTTTTACATGCGGCTCCCTCAGGGAGAAAAAATGAAGCATCTTTCTCGAACCAGATATCAGCGCTTGATTCCCTCACTGCTTTAATAACATTCCGGAAAGACTCGTCACTCCAGTAAGGTTCTCTGCATTTCTCACAGTAAAATATGGTAATTGGGATTCCCCATGTCCTTTGTCGGGAGATACACCAATCAGGCCTTACCTGGAGCATGTTGAAGATTCTGTCCCTTCCCCACGATGGAATCCATTTAACCCTGTCGATTTCATCAAGGGCTTTTTGTCTCAATCCGTTCTCATCGAGCGATATGAACCACTGCTCAGTGGCCCTGAAAATAACAGGCTTTTTGCAGCGCCAGCAGTGGGGATAGGAGTGTTCAATCTCTTCCTGGTGCAAAAGCCGCCCGAGTTCCTGGAGTTTTTCTATCACATGCCGGTTACTTTCAAAGACCTTCATTCCCCTGAAGAACTCGACTTCATCGAGAAATTCTCCTCTCTCGTTGACTGGAGAATAGATATCAAGGCCGTATTCGATTCCCGTCTCATAGTCCTCTTCGCCGTGCCCGGGCGCTGTATGAACTGCCCCTGTGCCGGTGTCGGATGCGACGTAATCAGCATAGACCATGATTGAATCCCTCTCGATGAAAGGATGTCTGAAGGAAAACTTAATGAGCTCGTCGGCAGGTATTTCCCCGAGAACCTTATACTCGCCTATACCAGCCTTTTGCGTAATGTCTTCCACAAGTTCCTTTAATGCAATGTAGATTTCCCCACCAACATCAAATGCAACGTAGGTGAAGGTGGGATTGATCGCTATGGCAAGGTTTGCAGGCAGCGTCCAGGGTGTGGTTGTCCAAATGAGCATAAAGATTGGCTTGTCAGGGAAACTGGCAAACAAGCCATCCCGATTTCCGATGTAGGGAAATTTCACGTAGATGGAAGTCGATTTTTTCATCTCATACTCAATCTCGGCCTCAGCAAGGGCCGTAAGGCAACTCATGCACCAGTGGACAGGTTTCTTCTTACGGTACACCTCATTCCTTGCAAAGAATTTTTGCATCTGTTCTATAATGATGGCCTGATAATTATAGTCCATGGTGATATACGGTTTTTCCCAGAGGCCTATGCCGCCAAGCCTTTTGAACTCTTCTCTCTGAATATCAATAAAGCCTTCAGCGTATGATCTGCATCGATGCCGAATCTCAATCTTTGACAGAGAGGCCTTCTTTTCCTTCATTTCTTTCTCAACCTGGTGCTCAATAGGCAGCCCATGGCAGTCCCATCCAGGGATGTAGTCTGCCCGAAAACCTGACAGGAATTTCGATTTGACGATGATATCCTTAAGGATTTTATTCAAGGCAGTGCCAAGGTGGATGTGACCATTTGCGTATGGGGGGCCGTCATGGAGAATAAAAACGGGTCGGCTGGCGGTTCCTTCGGTGAGTCTCCCGTATAGCTTTATATCGTCCCAGAATTTGAGCATCTCCTTTTCTTTTACCGGGAGATTTCCTTTCATGGGAAATGGTGTCTTGGGCAGGTTCAACGTGTTCTTATAGTCCATGTGATTTAACGTCCTTTTGAATTAGTGCGCTTTTGGCTATTAACCTTCAGGACCAGCGGGATCGACAGGGTATGCATTGAGACTTGGCTTTACATAGAACCGTGAGTGCTGATGGCTGATAGCTAATGGCCCAAAGCTTCTGTGTAAAATTAGCATAAAGACGATATGTATTCAAGAATAAAGACGAATGGGAAGACGGGACGAGCGGGAAAGACTTGAAAAAGCAGTAACGCGTCACGGATTCTAATTT
>JAEAME010000763.1_pt1 | contig 28778 bp, 18 predicted proteins | sample 8958731 | NCBI WGS metagenome assembly JAEAME01 (sample SAMN16933194, study PRJNA681113) | bioreactor sludge metagenome | isolation source: anerobic bioreactor sludge (Control) | place: India:Bengaluru | collected 2018-10-24 | reverse complement strand
TGGGCGACAAGGCAAAGGCGAATGAATACCGCGATCTGATCATCACCCGGTACCCCGACAGCAAATATGCCCGTTACCTGCAGAATCCCAACTATTTCATGGAACTGCAGGCCCAGCAGGACAGTCTGAACCGTATCTACCAGGAGCTGTTCCAGGATTACAAGGGGGGGCGCTACAACCGGGTGGTCACCGGCGGCAACACCCTCAAATCACTGGAACCCGACAGCCTGATTTTATCCAAGATCGATTTCATGCAAACCGTGGCCCTCGGCGCCACCTCCGATATGAAGAACTTCCAGACTCTCCTGGAAAAGTACCTTGCCGGCTACCCCAAGGCCGAAACCGCTCCCCTGGCTCAGGAAATCCTCACCCTGATCAAGGACAGCACCCTCGCCGACTACCGGAAACTGGTGGATATGGGCTACCTGCACGAGGAGATCAGGAACGATGAACTCCAGTCGGCAACCAACCGCGAGAACGACGAATTCGGAGGCAAATTCAGCTATGATGAGGACCTGCTGCACTATTTCGTCATTGCCTACCCTGCCAAATCAGGGATCGACATCAACCGGCTGAAATACGACATAGCCCTGTACAACCTGGACCACTACACCCGGATCGATTTCGACATCGAGGAAGAAACGCTCGACGCATCAACCAAACTATTGATTGTCAGAGCACTTGAAAACAAGGAACAGGGGCTCATTTATTTTCGCGCCATCATCCGGAAACCCGAAGTATTCAGAACCCTGGCAGCCACCGACTACTTCAACTTCACCGCCTCCTCCACCAACTACCGTCAGATGCTGGCTGAAAAATCCATTTCCGACTACCTGCGGTTTTACCTGAAAAACTACAGCCGATTTATCGGGCCCGATTTCAACCGGGAGGGCGGACCCGAAGAATCGCCTGAAGAACTGATGGCCCGTGCCCGCCGCGAAGACGAACTGCTGAAGGAACGGGGTAAGTTTGTGACCGTTGACATCCCCGGCAACAAAGGCAATTATTCGTACGATATTGACACCGCCCAGGTGTTTGTGCTGGCCATCAAAGACAAAACCCTGTCAGTCAGACCCCTGCTCACACAGTTTGCCGACTTTAACCGGGATAATTTCAGGATCTGGAATCTGGCCCTTCAGCTCAAACAGGCGGGCGATTACCAGTTTATGGCGGTGAAAGGGCTGCCCGGCTATACGGAAGGGATCTCCTATTTCAGGAAGGTCATTCTTGAAAGGTCGCTCTTCCGCACCCTGGGTCAGACAACCTACCGCAACTTCCTGGTCACCGATGCCAATCTTGAAAAGCTGCTGGCCGGCGGCGACGTGGATGATTACCTGGATTTCTTCCGCATCAATTACATCCAGAAGGCCGGGCAGGTTAACGATCTTCCCGGTACGGAAACCACCCGCACGGAAGAACCCCGCACGGAAACCCCCGGCAGGGCGGAAATCCCGCCATCCGGCCCCTACCAACCGGATGAGGGCGGAGAACAGCTGGTTCTCCTGGTGATTCCCGCAGAAGGAATAGACCGGGAGGCGCTGGTCAGAGGGCTGGAAAACTATATGGCCGGCGGCTTCCCCAACCTGAAACTGCTCCTCGAGCAAAAGCCCCTCGACGGGTTCAGGAACATGATCCGCATCGCCGGTTTCCCGAATCCCGGCACTGCACGGTCCTTTTCCGCCGGCATGACAGATCAGGAGGCAGTCAGCACAGCCCTCGGCAATGCCACCTACCGGCGTTTCATCATCAGCCCCGGGAATTACAACCTGTTCCTGGAACGCAAAAACATTGCCGAATACATGGACTTCCTGTCCAAAACCCATGGACTTGACTGACAGGCCGGCATTCCTCCCGGGAGACTCCGCACACCCCGCCCTGCCCGGGTAACCATTCATACTTCTTCTGACATGAGAAAAATAACCATCCTTTGGACCGATGACGAAATAGACCTGCTGCGGGCGCACATGATCTTCCTCCGCGAAAAGGGCTATGCGGTCGATACGGCCAACAACGGCGCGGACGCCCTCGACCTGGTCCGGAAAAACCATTACGACATCATTTTCCTCGATGAGAACATGCCCGGTCTCAGCGGACTGGAGACCCTTTCCAGAATCAAGCTCATCGCTCCCGACATCCCGGTGGTCATGATCACCAAAAGCGAGGAGGAAGCCATCATGGATGAAGCCATCGGCTCCAAAATCGCCGATTACCTCATCAAACCGGTCAACCCCCGGCAGATTCTCCTTTCACTGAAAAAGAACGTGGAGAAAAAAAAGCTGATCACGCAGAAGACCACCGCCGAATACCAGGCCGAATTCATGCAGATCAGGGAGCGGCTGAACAACAGGCTGTCGATCGACGACTGGACAGAACTCTACCGGACCCTGGTTTACTGGGAACTGGAATTAAGCCATTCAGACGACCGGGCGATGGACGAGATCCTGGGGCTGCAAAAGACAGAGGCCAATCAGACCTTCTGCCGTTTTATCCGCGACAATTACCTCCGGTGGCTTGGCAAACCGGTCGGGGAAAGGCCCCTGATGTCGACCGACCTGTTCCGGCACAAGGTTATTCCGCTCCTTAACGAGGGAAAAAAGGTGTTCGTCCTGGTCATCGATAACCTGCGCTATGACCAGTGGAGGGTCTTGAGCCCGGTCTTCGGAGAGTATTTCAGGACCGAAGAGGAGACCCTCTATTACAGCATCCTGCCCACCGCCACCATGTACGCCCGGAATGCCCTGTTCGCCGGCCTTATGCCGTCGGAAATCGAAAAGGTCTACCCCGGCTTGTGGGATGACGACGACAACGAAGGCAACAAAAACCAGCACGAAGAGGAGTTGCTGCGGAAACAGCTGGCCCGGCTGGGCAGGAAGGAGAAGATCTATTTCGACAAGGTCGTCAACCTCAAGGGAGGCCGCAAAATGATCGATACGGTACGGAACATCCAGGGGAACGATCTCTCGGTGATGGTGGTCAATTTCGTGGATATGATCTCCCACGCCAGGACGGAAATGGATATGATCAAGGAGCTGGCCTCCGATGAAAAGGCCTACCGCTCCCTGACGCTGAGCTGGTTTAACAATTCCTCCCTCATCGACCTGCTGAAATCACTGTCCGATGAGGAGATAAGGGTAATCGTGACCACCGACCACGGAACCATCCGCGTACTGAACCCGGTTAAAATCATCGGCGACCGCGAAACCAACACGAACCTCCGCTACAAAACAGGCCGCAGCCTGAATTACAAAGCCAAACAGGTGTTCGAGATCGTCAACCCCAAAGAGGGATTCCTCCCCTCACGGAATATCAGCACCAGCTACATTTTTGCCCAGAACACCGATTATTTCGTCTATCCGAACAACTTCAACTATTTCGCGAACTATTATTTCAACACCTTTCAGCACGGCGGCATCTCGATGGAAGAAATGATCATTCCGCTGATCACCCTTTCGCCGAAACGCTGACCACCGGTAAAACCAAGGAGGCAACCAGCTGACCTCGATGCAACCTGCGGGCTGTTGCCGCCAATGGAAGTGGTTTGTTCCTTCCGGCCATACGGAATCCGGCCGGGCAACACGAAGCCAATTTCAGGCTTGAAAAACCGAAGCAGGCCTGCAGCCCGCAAATAACTGAATGAAGCATAATTGAACACTAGGCGGAAAAGAGAGAGAAAATCAAATGGTTTTATCCCTTTTCATCTGGGCATAGAGTTTATTGGCGAATATGAAGTCCTCCATGACCTGGTTGCCTGAATGGAGAATGTCGTGGCGGGTTCCTTCCCAGCACTTCTCCCCGTTGTGGAGGAAAAGGACGCTTTCCCCGATCTGGACCACCGAATTCATGTCGTGGGTGTTGATCAGGGTGGTCATGTTGAATTCCCGGGTCAGCATCTGAATCAGGTCATCGATAAGGGTGGCGGTTTCAGGGTCGAGGCCCGAATTAGGCTCATCGCAAAACAGGTATTTGGGATTGAGGGCAATGGCCCGGGCAATGGCCACCCTTTTCTGCATTCCCCCGCTGATCTCCGAAGGATACAGTTTATGCGCCCCGGTGATGTTCACATGGTCGAGGCAGAAATCAACCCGGTTTTGCTTCTCTCGGGCAGTCATCAGAGTGAACATGTCAAGGGGAAACCGGATGTTCTGTTCCACGGTAAGGCTATCAAAAAGGGCGCCGCCCTGGAACACCATGCCCACCTCGCGCCGCAGCAGCTTGCGCTCCTTGTGCTTCATGGCCGTAAAGCTGCGGTTGTCGTAAAGGATCACCCCTGCATCCGCCTCCAGCAGGCCCAGTATGCACTTCAGCAATACGGTTTTCCCCGAGCCGCTGCGCCCGATGATCAGGTTGGTCTGTCCTTCCCGGAAAACCGCTGAGATATCCTTTACCACGGGTTTCCCCTCAAATTCCTTGGTTACATTCCGGACTTCTATCATGTCAGCAACAATCGGGTCAATATCAAATCGAACAGCAAGATCAGGATGTTGGTGTTCACCACGGCCCTGGTGCTCGCTTTACCCACCTCCAGGGCTCCTCCCTGGACAAAATAGCCATAATAGGCCGGAACGGAGGCAACCAGGAAACCGAAAAAGAGCGATTTTATCAGCGAAAAGGCAACATAATAGGGAACGAACAGAAAACGGATCCCATCCAGGTAATCGGCGACTGAAATAACCCCCACCAGAGGCCCGACAACCAGGCCGCCCAGCAATCCGAAAAAGATACTCAGAACCACCAGTACCGGGAAAAAACAGACCACCGCCACAATTTTCGGAAGAATCAGATAATTGGCGGAGTTAACCCCCATGATTTCCAGCGAATCGATTTGTTCGGTCACCTTCATGCTCCCGATTTCGGAGGTGATGTTGGATCCTATTTTTCCGGCCATGATCAACCCCATGATCGTGGAGGAAAACTCCAGAATCAGCGTGTCGCGGGTTCCCAGCCCGATCAGATAGGCCGGATAGAGGGGATTGGTAAGATTGTAGGCCAGCTGAATGGTAAGGATGCCTCCGATAAAGAGAGAAAGGATAACGACAATCCCCACCGAATTGATGCCCAGTGCTTCCAGCTCATGAAACAACTGCCTGACATAGAGACGGTGCCTCTCCGGGCGGGCGAATACCCTTCCCAACAGCCAGAAATAACGGCCGATGTGGAAAAAGAAACCCATGGCTGCGGATTTTTTCTTAAAAGTACGAACTTATTTTTAATCGGCCTCTTCCCTGTGCTTTCTACTTCCGTCAGAACCCCATGCGCTTCCGAATAATGAAAATATTGGATACATTTGAACAGGACAACCAAAGCAGACCATGGACAACAACTATTGTGTAATCATGGCCGGCGGGATAGGATCCCGTTTCTGGCCCCTCAGCCGAAAATCGATGCCCAAGCAATTTCTCGACATCCTGGGCACGGGCAGGACCCTTCTGCAGCAAACCTTCGACCGTTTTTCGAAAATCATTCCGCTGGAAAATTTTTATGTGGTGACCAATGCGGATTACCTGCAACTGATCCGGGAACAGCTGCCGGGGGTTCCTGTCAGGCAGATCCTGACCGAACCTCTGCGCAGGAATACCGCCCCCTGCATTGCCTATGCCTCCCACAAGATAAAAACCATTAACCCCGATGCCAACCTGATAGTGGCACCCTCTGACCACCTCATCCTGAACGAGACCGAGTTTCTCCGGCAAATCAGCAAAGGCCTCGAATTCGTCGCAGCCCATCCGGTGCTCCTGACCCTGGGGATCCATCCCGACCGGCCCGAAACCGGCTACGGCTACATCCAGATCGGCGAAAAAATGAAATACCGGGGTTTTGAAAACCTTCATCACGTAAAAACCTTCACCGAAAAGCCGGATTTGGAAATGGCGCGGGTTTTTCTGGAAAGCGGGGAGTTTTTCTGGAACTCGGGCATATTTCTGTGGTCGCTCCGGTCGATCCTCGATGCGCTTAAAACCCACCTGCCAGAGATGGCCACCCTCTTCGCCCAGGGCGATCATTTATACAACACCTCCGACGAAAAGGCCTTTATCAACAAGATCTATTCGGAGTGCATGGGCATTTCGATCGACTACGGAATCATGGAGAAGTCGGAAAACGTTTGCGTACTGACGGCCGATTTTGGCTGGACCGATCTGGGAACCTGGGGATCGCTGTACGAAAACCGCGAAAAGGATGAAAACGGCAATGTGGTCAACGGATCGGGGATCTTCACCTACGACACGCAGAAATGCATTGTGAGCATGCCCGACGGAAAGATCGCCGTATTGCAGGGTCTGGAAAGCTACATTGTGGTCGAATCGAACGATATCCTGCTGGTTTGCAGGCGCGAGGACGAGCAGCAGATCAGGCAGTTTGTCAACGATGTGCTGATCAACAAGGGTCCGGATTACATATAGGTGGGCACACCGGAAAATCAAAGGGCTACCCGGCAGGGCAACGGGTGGTTTGGATCTTTGATGTTACAGGGTGGCTTTAAAGGAGGGTGTTTTGCGGTGAAGGGAAGCCTGTTCAAAGGCATGGGCCAGCTTCAGCAAAACCGGTTCACTCCAGGCTTTTCCGAAAAAGGAGATACCCACGGGCAGGCCATGGACATATCCCATGGGAACGGTGATATTCGGGTAGCCTGCAATGGCGGCCGGGGAAGAGCTGCCCCCGCCGAAATGGTCTCCGTTCACCGGGTCGATCGTCCAGGCCGGACCGTTGGTGGCCGCCACCAGGGCATCCAGCTTCAGGGCCTCCATGGCGCCATCGATTCCCTTCTCGCGCGACAGCTCCCGGGCCGTCTTCAGCGCCTGCCGGTAGTCGTCGCTCGTCAAATCGCCCATTTCCTCCGCTTTGAGCAAGATATCCTGTCCGAACCAGGGCATCTCCCTTTCGGCATGGGTTTCATTGAAAGCGATGATTTCCCGGAGACTCCGCACCGGGGCCGTCGGATGGGTTGCCAGGTAATCGTTCAGGCCGTGCCTGAATTCAAACAGCATCACCCGGTAGGATGCCTGGCCCATTTTACGCAACTCCGGAAACCGGACATCGCCCGCCAGGGTCACGCCCAGCGAGGCCAGAAGGGCCAGGGCCTGTTCAAACAGGGCATCCACCCGGGGGTCGAAGCCCAGCAGGTCGCGGGCCACCCCGATCCGGAGCTTTCCAAGCCCCTCGTTGTTGAGGAAAGAGCCATAGCCGGGGGGTATTTCCGCCGGGGCGATGCCGGTGGAGGGATCTTCGCGGGGGGTCTCCGCCAGGGCTCCCAGCAGGAGGGCTGCATCGGTGACCGTCCGGCACATCGGACCGGCCGTATCCTGGCTTTGGGCAATGGGGATGATCCCCCGGCGGTTCCACAGACCCAGGGTGGGCTTGATGCCCACAATGCCGTTCACGCCCGCCGGGCAGACGATGGAGCCGTTGGTTTCAGTGCCTATGCCGAGGGTGCAGAAATTGGCCGACACCGCCACCCCCGTTCCGGAACTGGAGCCGCAGGGACTGCGGTCGAGGCACCAGGGGTTGCGGACCTGCCCGCCTCTCCCACTCCAGCCGCTGCTGGAGCGCTCGCTGCGGAAATTGGCCCACTCGCTCAGGCAGGTCTTCCCAAACAACACCGCCCCCGCCTGACGTAATTTTTCCACCAGCGGCGCGTCGGCGGCCGCATGGTGACCCTCCAGCGCCAGCGACCCCGCCGTGGTCTGCAGGTCATCCCCGGTGTCGATGTTGTCCTTGATCATCACCGGAATACCGTGCAGCGGCCCCCGGAGGACCCCCCTCTTCCTTTCAGCGTCCCGCTCTTCGGCAATCTCCAGCATCCCCGGATTGAGCTCCGCAATGGCATGCAACCGGCCGTCTGCCTCCCGGATCCTTCCCAAATAGGCCCGGCACAACGACACCGACGTTTCCTCCCCCGATGCCATCCTGGCCTGCAGCTCCCCAACGGTAACCTCATCCAACCGGAAAGCGGCAGGCATACCGGGGTCTCCGGCAGCTGCCGGAGAAGAAACAGGCCGGGAACAAGCTGCCACCCCGGCAAAAGCACAGGCCGACCCGCCCACCGCGGAAGCCCTGATAAAAGTACGTCGCTTCATAAAGCCAATGGTTTAATGGATATACTTCAGTTGCTCAATCCCGCTGGGCTCCCGGAGCGTTTCCCTCCCCCGGGAACCACACCGGCGAACGATGCATGGCATTCCGTGCAAACCGTTGCCTTCCCGGTTCTTGCGGGGCAAAATTCCAGCTTAAAGGTAACAGGATTTTGGTTTCAGTGTCCGAAAAAGCTATCTTCCCGGTCGGTTGCGACAGATAGCAGATCCGGGACTTTCAGCAGCTGCCTGCCGGATCCCTTTCGGGCACCCCTGGCGGCCTTGTTACGCCACAACCTCTGGAGGAGTCCCCGGCCCGCTCAGGGACCTGCCGGCGCCGGGATCCCGCAAAACACCGGAAACAGGCTCCCGGCCAGCGGAAATACTGACATGAGTTAATGAACAAAAGAAAATAATTTCGTATAATAACTAATTTAAATATCTTTGATTGATCATCAAAACAAGTACTTAACAAAAGAAACCCAATTCGCCAATTCAGACACTAAGGAGAAGGGAAAAAAGGAGTCGGGGAGAAGCGGTATAGAATATATTGCGGGCGAGCGGTTTTACAAACCGGCGCCATGGTATCTTTGATCCCGATTTCGCGGTTGCCGGGACGTCTGAATCGATACGGAGACATGACAAGGATTGAAAAAGCACTGCAAGCAGCCGGTGAAACCCGTGATCTGCGGATCGGCCAGGGCGTCATCGGAGAAACGGACCGGATGTTCAGGGAACAGTTTCCCGGGAAAAAAGCGGTGATCATCGCCGACGACAACACCTTCAGGGCTGCCGGCAAAACGGTTTTTGAGCTGTTCCATGAGCGGGGCGTTGAACAGGAGGAACCCTATCTATTCCATGATCCGAAGCTGTATGCCGGATATGGCTATGTGGAGCAGCTGGTCTCCCATCTGTCGAAGGTTGATGCGATTCCGGTAGTTGTAGGATCGGGGACTCTCAACGATCTGGCGAAACTGGCATCCCACCGTTTGGGCCGAAGGTATATGGTGGTGGCCACAGCGGCATCGATGGATGGCTATACGGCATATGGGGCCTCCATCACGGCGCAGGGGTCGAAGCAGACCTTCAGTTGTCCGGCGCCGCAGGCCTGTCTGGCCGATACTGAGGTGCTGGTCAAGGCTCCCCCCGGAATGATTGCCGCCGGCTATGCCGATCTTTTTGCCAAGGTTCCCGCCGGGGCCGACTGGATTCTGGCCGACCGGCTCGGCGTGGAACCCGTTGATCCGACCGCATGGTCGATTGTCCAGGAGGGATTGCACGATGCCCTGGCCGATCCGTCCGGCATCAGAAAGGGTGACGCGAAGGCCGTGGAGGCTCTGACCGAAGGGCTCATGCTCGGAGGATTTGCCATGCAATGGTCGCATACCAGCCGTCCGGCCTCCGGTGCGGAACACCAATTCAGCCACCTCTGGAACATGGAGCACCACCTTTTCAGGGGCGAGCCTGTCTCCCACGGCTTTCAGGTCAGCATTGCCACCCTGGCCATTCTCGCCTGTTATGAGCAGCTTCTGGAAAAAGGGCTGGACTCGCTGGATCCGGTGGCAGCCTGCCAGGCCTGGTCCGACCCGGAGGTTTCTGACAAGCAGGCCCTGGAGCTCTTTGCAGGCACCGATTTCCCCGAAACCGTGCTCCGGGAAACCAGGGCCAAATACATTTCACGCGAAGCCCTGGCCGCCCAGCTGACCCTGCTGACAAACCAATGGCCTGTCATCAAAGAAAAACTGGCCGCACAACTACTGCCCTACCGGGAAGCCCGCGAAAGACTCCGGCAGGTGGGCGCTCCCGTCGAACCGGAAGAGATCGGCATTTCACGGAGCCGGCTGCGGGAAACCTTCATCCGGGCCCAGTATCTCCGGCGAAGGTTCACCATCCTCGACCTGGGAGTCCGTACCCGTCTGACCGGTCAATGGCTTGAAGGACTTTTCGGGAAGAACGGAGTCTGGGAAATCTGACATCGGGTCATGAACCAGAAGAACAGGATGACATTGGTATTCGAAGCAGCCGGGATCCTGCGGTCGTGGCCGCCCGTGAACTATTCTGTACCCGGTTGCGGGCACTTTCGCCGCGTTCTTTTCGGGAGAATGCCTTACCGTGCCACACCGGTTACGGAAAACCGGACAGGATATGCCCGGGTCCGCGTTCACAAAAACTAATCCACACCCATGCAACCTTTCAGCACCTACAAGTACCTCCCCCGGATGGGGATCAAGGATCCCGGGGAGCTGCTGCGCAGGCTCCGGTCAATCCGGCATATAGCCCTCGATATGGATGGGACCATTTACAACGGAAATACCCTTTTCCCCTTCACGGTTCCCTTTCTCAAAACCCTGAAGCAACTCGGCATCACCTGTTCTTTCCTCACCAACAATCCTTCGAAGAGCATCGGTGATTACCTGAACCATTTGAAACGGATGGGGATTCCCGCCACCGGAGAGGAGCTCTACACTTCGGCGCAGGCCACCGTGGAACATTTGCGCCGCCGTCTTCCGGAGGTCCGGCGCCTGTTTATCCTGGGCACCCCCGCCATGATCTCCGAATTCGAAAAGGCAGGCTTTGAAATGGCGGCCGACGCCCCGGACGACCGGCCGGATGCCGTGGTGGTGGGCTTTGACCTGTCGCTGGTCTATTCCCGTTTGTGCCGGGCGGCCTGGTGGATCAAAAAGGGGCTTCCGTTTATCGCCACCAACCCCGACAGGGTCTGCCCGACCGATCAACCTACCCTTCTGGTGGATTGCGGTTCCCTCTGTGCATGTCTCGCCGAAGCCACCGGCAGAAAACCCGATTTTATCGCCGGGAAACCGGACCCCGGAATGCTGCAGGGCATCATCGAGAGATACGGTCTCCTGACATTCCAGATCGCCATGGTGGGCGACCGGCTTTACACCGACATGAAAATGGCCGCTGACGCCCGTGCCCTGGGCATTCTCGTACTCAGCGGCGAAACCCGCCTGGAAGATGTGGGCAAATATGCCGTTACTCCCGACCTGATCACCGACGACCTGGCCTCCCTGTCCGGACTTCTGCTCGAAGCCAATGCCAGCGCGACGGAGTCCCGGCCTCTCCCATAACGCATCCCCGAATCCCGCATCCGTTGCGATTCAGGTTACCCCTGCCGGCCGACCGGACATGAAAAGGAGGCTGCCCTTTTGAGACAGCCTCCCTTTCTCCTTTGTTTTAACTCCCCGCCCTAGGCCCCCGGATAATCCGGGAGGGGGCGATCCGATTCTGTCAACAACTCTTTTGTGTTTTGCCCGCTTACCCAATCCCGATCAAGTCGTGAGGAATGCCCTCGCCGGCATCCGGCTGCCGGGTTTATTTCGTGCCTTCCGGGCTTGTCCTGTTTTCACTTACAGGAGCTTCCGCCACTCCCTGACGCAGTTCCGGTTTCTTCCAGAAATAATCGCACGACATCCAGCATTCGGTTTGCAGCGGCTTTTCCTGTTCAGGGCATGCCAGCGCCGCACATTCCCAAACCCTTTCATTGGTCATCCAGTCCTCCAGGCAGAGCGGTTCATCGTAATCCCTCGCCAGACAGTTGTTTTTGATGCACTTCCAATAACAATCGTTCACCATCCAGTTTTCAAGAACCAGTTCCTGCTCTTCAGCCTTTTCAGACGACAAGACACCCATGGCCTGTCTGCTCAGATTACGCGCTCCGGCAACCATCGCCGGCAGAACCATAAGTAACATCACCGAAAAAATAATCCTTGTTTTCATCGCTTTCCCTTTTAATATTTTCTGTTCTGGCATATTGTTTGTTCTGTTGTCTTCCACACTTAAATAGACTGAAAACCAGTACAAATGTTACACATTCAGACCGCCCGGAACAGATAAAACCTGCCATCGGCGACCTTTTGCCGGTAAACGGAGTAAACGGGGGAACAAGGAGGGAAATAATATAATCCGGCTGCGGGGTAGGTCATTGACCGATGCCCGGGGCATTGGCCGGTAAAAAAAAGGAATCTGCCGTATGATTTCGGGCTACAGCCCTGAAGTACCGCCCTTTTGGCGGGCGTACGAATCGTGGAGCCCCTGGCCGTTCCGGATCAGGGGAAGGATCTTAAAGATCCGGCTTATCCTGGTTTGCTCCATCCTGGCTGAGGCGATATACCGGCAGTACTCGATTTGTTTGGAAGGGGACAACGAATCGAAGCTTTCCTTCAGCGAGGGCTCTTCCCTGAAGTGCGCATGCAGCATAGCGGGGATCTCCGGCAATTCCACAGCCGGCGGTTTCACTGTTTTTCCTTCCGCGGCAATCTCCATCGCCTCCCGCACATAACGCCGAATGACCGAAGCTTCGTTTCTGATTTCTCCGGCCGACCTGAACCGCCACTGCCGTAAAGCACGGGTAACCCCCTCCTGTGCATTGATCAGTTTCCGCTCCTCATCCTTCAGCAAGGCCCCCTGATAGAACCACAGGCCGGCATAGGACTTGAAACCCAGAATTCCGGCCACATTCTTTCCCCGGTGCCTGTACACCGGTCCGCCCCACCGGAGGGTCTCCTCCATTCCCGATTCCAGCAGAAGGTTGCGGAGCAGCGTCAGCGCCTCTTCCCACATGCCGCTTCCGGCAAGTATGGCATCTACCTCTTTCATAATTTTTTTTTCATCGACTGTCAGCAATCCGGAATTCCCATGAAAGGAGAACCCGGACCCGGGACAAACGCAGGGGTCACCGGGTATTCTTCCCTGTCTTTCTGCGGAAGCCCCTCCGGAACCTTTGATTATTATGCCTGAAATTACTTAATTTGTATGAAATAACCATACACGGAACATTCATCAGCCGCAAGGATGAAAACCCATGGGCAGACAAACTGTTCCGGAACGGACCCTGGCAATCGGGCATGCTTAACTGATAATGTAAAAAGGTGGATATACTGGAATTTATCACGACCCTCCTGGATGAAAACGATTTTGTCGTCGTTTCCGGGATCGGAGGTTTCGTCGCCACCTACCAGCCGGCCCGGGTCGACCTGTCCGGAAAGGTGATCCATCCGCCATCCAGAACTGTTTCCTTTGTCGCTGGCATGAAAGGCGACGACGGACTGCTGGTCCATCAGTTGGCGCAGCGCCTGAGAATCACGGTTTCAGATGCCCAGGAAATGCTGCTTCAGTTTACGGGTGATCTCCGTTACCGTTTGGAAAAGGGTGACACCATCCCCATTCCCGGACTGGGTCTTCTCTTTCTGAAAGAGGGAATTCCCTGGTTCACTTCTTCCGAAGAGGCGGAGGTTCTTCCGGATGCCTTCGGTTTGCGCCCTGTCAGCATAGACGGGCTGTCTGCAGGAGGAATCAGGGGCGGCACGGCGTTGCCTGCGCCCCCTCCCCTGACCGGCCAAGCGTTAACGGAGAGGAATCGGAGCCGGAAATACCTGGTATTATGGTTGGGCCTGGCACTCCTTACCTGCCTGGTGTTTTTACTGCTCAGGCACTGCAGCCGTAAAGAGCCTCCGCAGGAATCGCCTTCCGCCGCAAATACCCGACTGCAAACCCAATCGGCTCTTCCCTCCGCGGCCGATACCACGGCCGCCGCCACGCAGGCACCTGCCCCGGCAGTTCCTGTGCCGGCAGTTCCTGTGCCGGATACCATTCCCCAGCACCCCTCTGAAACCTGCCTCTACCTGGTGGGCGGAAGCTTCCTCTCTGAAGAAAACGCCGGCAAATACATCGCCCAGATGGAAAGGAAAGGCTGCCACCCCATCTCCCTGGGACGGGTGGGCAGTTATTACCTGGTTGCCCTCGATACTTTCACCCTCCGCAGGGATGCCTTACAGGCTCTCCGGAAAATGAAAGCCGCCAACCCGGGAAAAGATTTCTGGATTTACCATCCTCCCACCCCAAAATAATGCCGGCAAATCCTTTGAAAACAGGGAATTTGTCATAAATTAGCAAGAATGTGGGATGGTTCTTTCGCGGTTCGCCCCTGGCGGCATCAGCACGGGAAGTAACCCGGAAATGCAATTGCCGGCCCGGAATTGCAAAGGCCGAGTCGCTACCCCCCCTCCTGACGGCAGATACCGGAGAAAAAAAATTGAAATTGATAATATAAAATTGATAACCAATAGTTTAATCAATTCACTCACCAATCAAAACGATCGGAAATGAAAAACATCTTCAAATGTGCCGGGATTCTGGTATTAATCCTTGCGTTGGGTACGGCTGTCTCTTCATGCGGTTTCGGCTCTAAAAAAACCGGTGAGAAACTCCTGGAGAAAGCCATTGAAAAGGAAACGGGAGAAAACGCCGATGTGGACATCAGCGGTGAAAAAGCCGTGATAGAAACCGACAAGGGGCGACTGGAATTCGACCCTGACAATGCCTCCTGGCCGGGGGAAATTCCGGACGAAATCCCCGAATTTAAATATGGGAAGATCACCGGAGTGATAACCAGCAGCATGGAGGAAGGCGACAGCTGGAACGTTATCTTCGAGGAGGTGGAAGAGGGCTACATCGACAAGTACAACGCCGAGCTGAAGCAAAAAGGATTCGAAACCACCTTCATGAAGATCGGGGAGCAGGGAGGTTCCATTACGGTCGACAACGACAATTACACCATTTTCCTGATGGGGGGAGATGGCAAGGCAAGCATCGGGGTAACCGTGAAAAAACAGCAATAGGGCGGTCATACGGGAAGCCCTTTCCGCAACGCTGGAGCCCCCCGCCTGGGCAGTTAATGCTGCCGGAGCTGTTCTGTCCGGCACGTAAAGAATTTGTCAGGATTATCCCCGCTCCGGGGGGTAGAGACTTCACGGCGGCATTCTTCTATTTCCGGAATAGCGTTGTCTTCTCCGGGTGGCGGGGTTCCTGGTTCCGGGCGGGCAGGATTTTTTTTTACCGGCTGTGGGTGGTTTCTTATTCTGACAGCAGGGTGGCGATGCTTTGCCTGTCGGCCCGGCAGAGTCCTTTTTCGGTAATCAGGCCGGTCACAAGGCGGGCCGGTGTGACATCAAAGGCATAGTTGGCGGCCGGGCTGGCGGAGGGAGTAAGGCGGACCCTGCGCAGCTTCCTGCCATCCCATCCTTCGGCAAATGCCACCTCCTCCTGATCCCTTTCTTCCACGGGGATGTTCCGGACTCCCACTTCCAAGCCGGGGTCGATGGTGCTGACGGGAAGGGCGGCATAGAAGGGAAGGTTGTTGTCGCGGGCGGCCAGGGCTTTGAGGTAGGTTCCCGTTTTATTGGCCACGTCCCCGTTGAGGGTGGTCCGGTCGCTGCCCACGATCACCAGGTCCACCCGGCCGTGTTGCATAAGGTGGCCTCCGGCATTGTCGGGGATTACCGTATGGGGAATCCCGGCGAGCCCCAGTTCCCAGGCTGTGAGCCGGGCACCCTGGTTGCGCGGGCGGGTTTCATCCACCCACACATGCAGGGGGATTCCCTTTTCGTGGGCCAGATAGACCGGCGCCAGGGCGGTGCCCCATTTCACGCAGGCCAGCCACCCGGCATTGCAATGGGTGAGGATCTCAACCGGCCGGCCCTGTTTCCGGGCCGCCAGCGCTTCGATCAACGGCAATCCGTTTTCCCCGATCCTGCGGCAGGCTTCTGTCTCCTCCTCCCGGGTGCGGCAGGCTTCGCGAAACAGCCGCCCCAGGTTTTCCTCCCGCGACAACGAAGGATCCAGGCAACGCACCATGCGCCGCGTGGCTTTGAACAGGTTTACGGCCGTCGGGCGGCTCCCCTCCAGGTAGCGGGCCGTCTCCTCCGCACAACGTACACAGTCCTGCCCGGGGCAGCCATACACCCCCAGGTAGACCCCGAAAGCGGCGGCCACCCCGATCAGGGGAGCCCCCCTGACCACCATTTCCCGGATGGCATAAAACACCTCCCCGGGACTCTCCATCGCAAAGACCACCCTCCGGAAAGGCAGAAAACGCTGGTCTATCGCCTCTATCCTGGCTTCGGCAGAAACCCACAGGGAACCATCGGGGAAAAAGCGCTTCATTGGCTTATCAGTTTATTTTTACAATCGGATTACCTATGGGGGTGCAAAAGGCCTATCCGCCCTTTTGCCGGACCCTCTTTTTCTGCACCCCTTTTTTCTGATCCGCAGAAACCGGTTTATTCCACGGCAAGAATCCTGTCGCGGATCTGCACCGGCCGCAGTTTCACACGGCTTTTCACCAGTTCCGGACGGTTGAAGTTTGCCGTCAGCCGGGAATAGAGGGAGGGGTCTTTCTGGGGCAGCAAAAAAGGCCTGCCGGCAACCCCCTGGCTGTCGATGTGGGCGATGTAAGGCCGGGTCATAACCCCGTCGAGTCTTTTGCTGCTGAAAACCAGCCACCTGCCGTTCGACGACCAGGTAGAGTAACTTTCGGCGTGGTCGCTGTTCAGTTCCAGTTTCCGGAAGGTCTCTTTTTCCAGGTCGATCAGGTAAAGGTCGCTGTTCTGGTGAAAGATGGTGAAATAGCCGTAATCGGACATGGAACAGGTCATGAGCCGGCCGGCTGGCGACACCGAAGGCATGGAGACGGACATGCCGGTCTCGTCAGATCCCAGCACCGGTTCCGCCTCCCCCAGGCTGCCGGATTCGGCATCGAAGCCGCTGCGCATCAGGTCGTACCGGCTGTGGAGCAGGCTTTCCTCATCGCCTCTGACGGCCTCCGGGGCGCTGATGAAATAAAGGGTCCGCCCGTCGGCCGACCAGGCCGGCATGTTCTCACGCCTGCCGGTGGAAACAGCCGGGGAGGAGATCACCGAATCCCGCTCCAGGTCATAGACCATGAGATCCGACGCTTTGTCGGCCACATCCACGGTCTTTCCCAGTCGGGTGGTCAGATGCGGGCTCAGCTTGCCCACCGAAAAAGCGATGTGTTTCCCGCCGGGATGCCAGGAAGGATAGACACCCCCCGAGAGGGTGTAAGGGCGCCGGGTGTCGGCCACCGACAGTTCACCCTCCTTCCAGATCAGGGTGCCCGGGTGCAGAATGCGGAAGTGCAGAAGCATCCGGGAGGGATCTTTTGCCGCAAAAGAGTGGCAGTTCATGCAGCCGTGGCCGGTAGAGAAATTCTCTGTCAGGGGGCTCTCATCGAAATTGGTCAGGTTGCGCTGATAGATGCCCATGTCGCGCCACAGCAGGTAGACCGCATGCACCAGTCTGTATACCAGGAAGGAATCGATCGTGTCGGCCGACACCCTGTGTTCAATGCGGTTGAAACGGCGCCAGCTGCCCCCCTGTTTCGCCAGGATCTCCCAGGCGACGGTTCCCCCGGCACTGCCCGAGAGAATCCGGTGCCATTCATCCACCGGAAAGGAAACCAGCGGCGAGCGCTGACGCCGCATCCAGGTGTCGCCGCCGCTGCCGGTAACCTTCACCCTGTAAGCCGTAGCCGGTTCAAGGATCCTGAAGTTGAGCGGTGCGATATTGGGAGGAAGGGTGAGCCGGTAGTATTCCGGAAAGATCCGCGCCTCGGTACCCGTATCGCCGGCTTCGGCAGGAACTCCCGAACAACGGCACAGCACAACGGCCGCCAGAAGGCAAAGCCAGGCCGCGGCACGCCGGCAGGGCAACCCTGCCCTACGACGGTCATATGGGGATGTGCGCCTCTTCATCGGTAATGATTTCCGGTTTTACAATCCTCGGAAAGATATATCGCAAATAATAAAAATAACTCTTCCCGTACAGGGGATAGAGTTCCCTCCTGGCCGATGCCGCATCATCGGGATATTTCGCAGACCGCCGCATGAAATCGGCATGGCGGGAGCGGCAGGAAGGGCTCACCCGGGACATAAGGGCGGTATCATTACCGGCTTCCCCCTCAAACATCAGAACCGCCTCCTGCCAAACTTCGGGCAGCGTTCCGCAGAACCGGCCCGGTTCGCCTATCAGCGCCAGAAACGGACCGGGCTGTGCGTCGAGCAGATAATACATGGCCAGGAATTCGAAGGCGGTCTTGTTGCCGGGATTGACTTCGAGCAACTCCCGGAACCTGGTTTCTATGGAAGGGCTCAGCTCCTTTTCCGCAGGTATCGACGCCCTTTTTTCCATGAACTCGCGGTGGCCGGCCATCTTTGTCGTATCGGTGACATAAGGGCGGAAGGCTCGGGCAAATGCCCTGCCGGAGATTGTCTTGCCCAGCAATTCCAGGCAGCGCGCCGCCGCTTTGTACTCGCCGGTGACCAGGTGGATTTTGGTCATCAGCCGCAGCGCCCGGATGCTGTACGGATGGTACACCTGCGCCTCATAAGCCCAGTGACGGGCTTCGCTGATGTAACCCAGGTGATAATAAAACTCAGCTGCAATAAAGGCCCGTTCGGGGAGGAATTCATTGTCGGGATGCAGCGATTCGGCTCCTGAAGCCTGGAAAAAATCAAATAAACCCTCTGTAAGGCCGCCTGCTTTGCTCAGGGCCAGGTTGTAATTCAGGTTAACGGAAAAGCTGTATTCCCTCATGCCGGACGCCAGTTTCAGGATTCGGGCGGCATCGCCGAGGCTGCCGTAATAATCACAGGCGACCATTTTCCGGGCGTCGGACTGGTAAACAGACCGGTGCAAAAGCCAGCCAACCGGAAGAAGGGCCAACGCAGCCAGCCACCCGGCACAATGTCCGGAAAGGAAGTCCTTCCCTTCTTTTACGCCTTTCTCCCCGAAGCGACGGAAAAAGACGGCCAGTGCCAGCAACAAAGGAACCGACAGGAGAAAGAGGTAAAACAGGAGGGAAGGTTCGTAGGCCATGTAATAAATCCTGGGACGGAAGAAAAAAAGGTACTTTTCACCGGGTGCGAGGGGAAAGAGAAACTGGTAAACCACAAGGGGAAACCCCCAGGCAAAAAGCGGAATCCAGGCTGCCGTCACCAGCCGGACTCCGGTTTTCCCTCCGGCCGGCAAAAAAAGCGCACAGGCTGAAAAAAGGAGCATAAAGCCGCTGCCACAGAAGTAGTATACCCCAACAGCCCCTGCAGTGAACCAGAACATCCGCCCTGCCGGGTCGCGGGTTATCCTGGCCGTCAGCAGCAGAAAAACAAGCACCAAGATCAGCGAAACCACCGTCTGGAAGGGAAAATTGTAATGGTTCGGGAGCACCAGGACAAGGAATGCGGGTATACAGGCAAGATAACGGACCGGGCAGTCTCTGCAGACCATCCCGGTGAGCAAGACAACCAGTCCTCCGGCGGCCAGGCTGGTTCCGCACAGGACCAGGGTTCCCAGATACCGGTTGCAGAACGACTGCATGAGAAAATGAGCGGTCAGCTCCGCCAGGCCCCCCGGAAAACGGAAATAGGCGCGACAGAAACCGGCATCGGCCAGAAAGGGAGGCTGGAGATGGTGAAAATAAAGAGGAGGAACAACTACAAAAAAAACATAAAGCAATGCCAAACCGGTAAGGATGGCCGGCAGCAGGATCCGTATTAACCGGGTCGGTTTGGTTTTCATAGCCCCGGGCGTTTCAGACCGCCCGTACCGTAAAAATAGGAAAAGATTTTTTTGATCTGACAGCAGGATGTGGTTTACCCGTTGCGGCGGCAGGATCAGGGCAACGAACCCTTCCGCCGTGGTCCGGCCGCGGAGTCGTTCCCCGGCCGGCAGCCTCAGGAAACCGATGGCCAGGCTCTTTTTCAGGTTGCCAATCAAGTCTGACAAATGAATTAAATCCTTATTTTTACCAGGCTAACTATACGTTATAGATCCTGTAACCGTGAAGTCTAAAGCTGCTTACCTGAAGGGGTTGCCCTATGGGATCGCCCTCCTTGCGGCATGGCTGGTGACAGCCCGCCTCACGGAGCCTTTCCTCCATTTCCATTCCCAGCAAACCGGCTTTCTGACGACCTTCAGTTTTTTCAAAACCTTCATCCGCTATCCCGGAGGTCCCGCCGATTATGTGGCGGAGTTCATCTCCCAGTTCTTTTATTTCAATGGCTTTGGCAGCCTGTTGATCGTTCTGGTTGCAGGCCTCCAGGGATGTATCGTACTTTCCGTTATCCGGCAGGCCAGAGGCAACACGGCCTGGGGATTTTCTGTTTTTGCCCTTGTGCTGCTTTTCGGAATATTGGTACTGAGTGATTACCGTTATCCCTATTATGCAAGTATCCGGCTGTTGTTTGCCCATGGTTTCACCTGGATATTTTTGCGACTGTACCGGAAGTACAACCGGGTCAGCCTGGTTGCCTGGCCGGCGCTGGCCTTTTTGCTGTTTTATATGGCCAGCGGACCGGCCCTGTTCATGTTCACCCTTTCCTCCGTACTCATCCTGCTTCCCGGGAAGCCTTTCAACCTGAAAAAGGCCGCTGCTGCCATACTTTTCCTTTCATTTGCCGGCCTGCTGCCGTGGTTTTCCTACCATTTCCTCTTCAGGGTGGCTTTATCCGACCTATACCGGATCACCGTGGTGAAACATCCGGAGCTGCTGGCCTATACCACCTGGTATCAGCTTTACCTCTGTTATGCTCTGCTGCCGTTGTTACTGCTTTTGTTTTCCTTCCGGCTGCGGAGCCGGGAGCGCAAACCGGACATCCGGACGGCCAAAGGCAAGGCGGTGCCAAAAACCGCGGTAAAAGACAAAACCCTGCTGTTTTCAGGGCTTCAGTTTGCCGGTATTGTTCTGTTGGGCTTCTTTCTTTTCAGCAAGGCGCACGATCCTTTGAAGAAGAACCTGCTTACCATCGAGTACTATGCCGACCATGGTCAATGGCACGAGCTGCTGAATACGGCAGAGAAGATAGCCGTCTACGATTTCAGGGTCAATTTCCAGATCAACCGGGCCTATGCCCACCTGGGGCAGCTGCCGGACAGGCTCTTCAATTATCCCCAACTGCTGGGGGTGAAAGCCCTGTTTTATGACAATACCAACATCAACGGCAGCCTTACCATGCCCAACAGCGACCTTTACTTTGACCTGGGGTTCATGAGCGAGTCGCAGCACTGGGCTTTCGAAGCGCAGACCCTGATGCCCCACAGTCCCCGCATTCTGAAGCGGCTGGTCATGATTCAGCTCGTCAACCGCAAATACCAGCTGGCCGGCCAGTTTCTTTCGGTACTCGGCCAGAACCCGCTCTGCCGCGACTGGGTTAGACATTTCAAACCATACTGCACCGATACCCTGCTTGCCGCCAACGATCCGCTGATTGCGGAAAAACGGCGCTTTAATCCTTCGCGGGTATATGTGCACACCCATGCCCTCGACGACCTCAAGCTGCTGTACGACACCAACCCGGAAAACCGGCTAGCCTATGATTATCTGCTTGCTCACTGCATGCTATCATCCGGCTTCGAAGATTTCATCCGTTATCTCTCCCTGTATCCGGAGCTCAACCGGAAGCCCCTTCCCCGGTCGTGGGAAGAGGCTTTGTCGGTTTACATGATGCGTTTCAGGACCGTCCCGGACTTTGTCGGCGGGGAGACCATTTCTAAGGAAACCCTGCAGCGGTTCACCGGATTCAACAACATCCTGAAGCAGAACAACAACAACCTGCAGGCGGCCCGCGGCGCATTGCAACAAAGGTTTGAGAACAGCTACTGGTATTACCTTTTATACCTCGATCCGAAGGTTACCAAGGCATTCGACAAAAAAACAACGATCCGATGAACAGCCTGTATCTGAAAATAGCAGCCGGGTTGATGCTTTTCGGGGCTATGGCCTGCCAGTCACGGGTCACCTCTTTCGAGGAATCCGGAAAAGAGCCCTCCATATTTCCCGATTATGCCGGCATCGTCATTCCCCCGAACATTGCACCGCTCAATTTCAGCATCCTGGAAGCGGGCACCGCCTATGAGGCAAGGATTTACGCAGACAAAGGGAAACCGGTGGTGGTGAGGAGCAGGGAAGGTTCGATCCGGATCAACCCGGCCCGGTGGCGCCGGCTGCTGGAAGAAAACAGGGGTTCGGAGCTTACCGTGGAGCTCTTTGTCCGCACCGGAGAGGGAAAATGGATGAAATACCTCCCCATCCGCAACCGGATTGCGCGCGAGGAGATCGACAGCCACCTGGTCTACCGGCTGATCAACACCGGCTACGTCCTCTGGAACCAACTGGGCATCTACCAACGGAACCTGGAAAATTTCGACGAAAAGCCGGTCCTGGAAAACCAGTCGATCGGCCATGGCTGCCTGAACTGCCATTCGTTCAGCAACAACGACCCCAACCACATGATGATCCACATACGGGCCATCAACGGCGGAACCCTGATCAACCGGGAAGGAACCCTGAGCAAAGTGGATACCAAAACACCCTGGACCCTCAGCGCCGGGGCCTATCCCTGCTGGCATCCCGGAGGGAAGCACATCGCCTTTTCGGTAAACAATATCGGTCAGTACTTCTGCGCCGGAGATATCAGGATCGAGGTGGCCGACGAAAAGTCAGACCTGGTGGTGTACGACATCGAAACGAACAGCATCATCACCTCTCCGGTGGTTTCCACCGCCAGCCGCGAAAACCTGCCGGCCTGGTCGCCCGACGGGCGTACCCTCTATTTCCTGAGCGCACCGCCGGTCAGCAACACGCAGGATCGCATCGGCGGGCAATACGACCTTCTGCGCGTGGGCTTCGATGCCGGTACCCGTCAATGGGGCAGCGTGGATACGGTTCTTTCGCACCGGCAGCTGGGGCAAAGCATCAGTTTCCCGAAGATCTCGCCCGACGGGAAATTCCTGATGTATTGCACGAGCGATAAGGGTTACTTCACCATCCACCATCCCCAAAGCGACCTGAACCTGCTGAACCTTGAAACCGGGGAATATGGCAAAATGGAGATCAACAGCCCCCATACCGAGAGCTACCACAGCTTCAGCAGCGGCGGACACTGGTTTGTCTTCACCAGCAAAAGGCTCGACGGCCTGTTTGCCCGCCCCTTTTTTTCCTATCTCGACGAAAAGGGCAGGGCTTCCAAGCCCTTTGTTCTTCCCCAGAAGGATCCCGCCTTTTATCACACCTTCATCAAAAACTACAACATCCCGGAATTGCTGCGGGGTCCCGTGACCATCTCCCCCCTGTCGCTTCGCAACAAGGTAATCGGGCCGGCCGTCCCCGCCCGGCTGGATGCGTCGGTGGATACGGCTTACATGAGAAAACACCTTTCCGGGGGGGTATAATAATTGTTTTCCGGGTACTTCACTTACGGGTATTTTTAGAAGGTCACCCCGCCTGAGGCCGGCGCCAGGGGACGTTCGGGAATTTCACCCGGGTTGAAATTCTTGTCAAAATTATGTAGTTTCGGCGGCTGAAATATCCTTTAATGCCACGTACGACCCATGGTGTATAACCAGTTCAGCCCGGAAGAGGGGGTGTGGATACACAGTTCCCTTTTCCGGGGCGATTCCGCCAGCGAATACCACCTGATGATCACCCCGGCGGCGGGGGGAACGGCCTCCCTGCAGTTCCGCCAGATTGAAAACGCCCTGGCACGGTTTATCCAAAGCCAGTCCATGAACCACCCCGTGGTTTTTTTCCAGCGTTTCTTTGCCAGCGACCTCTGCAACCAGGAGGAGATCCTGCGTTCAGGGCGTTCCTTCTCCCCGGGCAGCCTGATCGCTGCCATCCAGCAGCCGCCTGCCGGTGGAAATAAATTGGTGGCGTGGGTTTATCTGGTGGATTTCCTCTCCGGGTCCGTGGAAATCCAATCGTCGGATTTCAGTTACAGGATCCTCCGCAACGGGTATGACCATCTTTTCACCGCGGGGTTGGTTTCCGGAGAGGGCACCGACTCCCACAGCCAGACCCTGGCGCTTTTCGACCGGTACCTGGCGATTCTGAAGGATGCCTCCATGACCCTGGAAGCCAACTGCATAAGAACCTGGATTTTTGTGCGTGACATAGACAACCATTACCAGGGGATGGTGAAAGCCCGGAATGAGGTTTTCAGCAGGGAAGGGCTGACAGCCTCCGGCCATTTCATTGCCAGCACCGGCATTGAAGGGCAGACGGCGGTTCCCCACAGCCTGGTGGGCCTGGATGCCTATGCCCTGGGCGGCATTGTGCCTTCGCAGGTCCGCTTTCTCAAGGGCTCCTCCCACCTGAGCCCCACACCCCTCTACGGTGTGGCCTTCGAAAGGGGAACCACGGTCGATTACGGAGACCGCCGGCACGTTTTCATTTCCGGGACCGCCAGCATCGATCACCGGGGCGGCATCCTCCATCCGCAGGACATAGGGAACCAGACGCGGCGGGTGTTTGAAAACATAGAGGTCCTGCTCGCAGAAGCCGGAGCCTGCTACAACGATGTAACCTCCATGATCGTCTACCTCCGCGACCTCGCCGACAGGGATTTTATCGGCGATTACCTGCGGCGCCATTACCCCGATGTCCCCCGGCTGGTAACACTGGCCCCCATTTGCCGCCATGGCTGGCTGGTCGAAGTAGAATGCACCGCCGCCCTGAAAGCCTCTAACGCCGCCTACCGCGATTTTTAAACCGTACGGTCAGGGGAGCCCGCCCTATTCCGGGCTCTCTTTCCATGGGTTACGCCAGGTTCCGGCGTTGATAAACCGATGGTTCGCTGCGTCCCGCGCGGCTTACAGGGTTGGCGCACTGTGCCCCGGGTTTGGGTTCCGGGTGGATTGCCCTTGAACAGCCGGGTATACGAACCGTACAATCCCGGACAGCTGTTGAACCCCGGTTGCGTGCCGGGAAGGCCTTAGCTGGCCTCACCCCTGAACAATCCCCCGGGAATTTGCTATCTTTCGCTGTTTTTTAAGAATAATGGACCAGAAACCGGGAAATAAGAACCATACCGAGGCTCCCCGCGGCATTGCCGGGTGGGATTACGGGTCCGGTACGGACGTGCATGGAATCCCGGTTGTTCTCCCTCTGCGGCCCCCGCCGGCGGGAGGAAAGGCGCTCAACGGATTTCAGCTCCTGTGGCTGCTGGTTTTCCTGGCGGCGGGGCTGCGGGAGCCGGTCTCAGCCCAGCGGGTTTGCATCAACGAGATCATGTCGCAGAATGCCAGTGGTCTGGCCGACGAAGAGGGCGACCATTCCGACTGGATTGAGTTGTACAACCCCGGTCCGGGGCCTGCTGCGCTGGAAGACTGGGCTTTGTCAGACAGCCGCGACGATTTGCTGAAATGGCGCTTCCCGGCGGTAATCCTCGATCCCGGCGCTTTTCTGCTGGTATGGGCATCGGGCAAGGACCGCAGGCCGGCCGACGGGGAATGGGTAAACGGCCTCATGCGCGAAATTTATCCCGGCATTCAGGGAACAGCGGTAAGCACCCTCACCCAGCATGCCAGTTACCCCGACCATCCCGCATCAGCGCAGCTGATCACCAACGGTTTTGAAGCCCCGGTCGACGAAGCCGACCAGTACGGACAGAAGATGCACGGCTATCTCCGGGCTCCTGCCACCGGAATCTACACCTTCTGGCTTTCGAGCGACGACAACGGCCAGCTGTGGCTCAGCAGCGACGACACCCCCGGGAACCTGCGTATGATTGCCGAAGTCACTGGCTGGACGCTCTCCCGGGAGTGGGATAAGTACCCGGAACAGAAATCGGCCTCCGTAATGCTGGTCAAAGACCGCTATTATTACATCATGGCCCTGTCGAAGGAGGGGAGCGGCGGCGACAACCTGGCGGCCGGCTGGCAGTTGCCGGGAGGAACCTTCGACCGGCCCATTTCAGCCCGGTACCTCTTCTGGCCCCTGGGGGCCCTTCACACCAACTTCAGCATCAGTGCGGAGGGAGAGGAGATCCTTCTGACCGATGCCGCGGGGAACATCGCGGACGAGATCCCCCCGGTGATGCTCACCCCCGGTTGTTCCTACGGACGGAAACCCGACGGCGGGTCGGCGCAGGGCTTTTTTGATGCGCCCACACCGGGTAAAACCAACGGGTCCATGCTCTATTCAGAGATATTGTCGCCTCCCCTTTTCTCGCATCCCGGTGGCTTTTACGGCGCCCCCTTCCAGCTGTCCCTCCAGGCCAGCCAGCCAGGCGTCACCCTGTTGTACAGCCTCGACGGTTCCGATCCCACGGCAGAAAACCTGCCGGGAACCACCTACGATTACAAAAACCAGTATGCCCAGAATCCGGGGTCCATATCAGGGCCATCGCTATACCGGACGTTCCGGAGTTTTGAGTACAGCCGGCCGCTGGAAATAAAAGACCGTTCGCAGGAGGCTAACCAGATTTCGCGTGTGTCGACCACCTACCATTACAATCCCAACTATTTCCCCTCCCTTCCCATTCACAAGGCCACCGTGGTCAAAGCCCGGGCGGTCAGGGAGGGAGCCCTTCCGGGTCCGGTGGTCACCCATACCTATTTTGTGCGCAACAGCCCCGGCAACCCCTATGCCTTGCCGGTGGTTTCGGTCACTGTTCAGGAAGACCGGCTTTTCGACTTTCACAAGGGCATCTATGTGGCGGGCACCGATTTTGAATACTGGCGTTCGGTGACCCCGTCGACCGCCGCCGACGGCGGAGTTCCCGCCAATTACCACCGCGAGGGAGAAGAATGGGAATATCCCGCCACCCTGGAATATTTTGATGAGGCCGGCAGCCGGGTGCTGGGCCAGGAAACGGGCTTCCGGCTCCACGGGGCCTGGTCGCGGGCCCATCCTTTTAAAAGCCTCCGGATTTACGCCCGCAACGATTACGGAAAGGAAAGCCTCGATTATCCCTTTTTTAAAGAACAGCCCTACCACTCCTACAAACGCATCGTCTTCCGCAATTCGGGCAACGATGCTTACTCCACCATGCTGCGCGATGCCGCCCTGGAAAAAATGGTGAGCCACCTGCGCTTCGAAACGCAGGACTGCCAGCCTTCGCTGCTTTTTCTCAACGGCGAATACTGGGGAATCCACAACATCAGGGAGCGCTTCGACAAGCACTATCTCGCACGTAAATTCGGGATCGACGAAACGAAAATCGACCTCCTCGAAGACAACACCAGCGTGGTGGAGGGCGACAGCCGCCATTACGCCGAAACGCTGGATTACATCGAACAGAACGGACTCCGGAGCAACGACCATTACAACCACATCCTGACCCGGATCGATGCGGGCAGTTTCACGGATTACATGATTTCTGAGATCTTCATGGTGAATACCGACTGGCCCGGGAACAACATCAAATACTGGCGGCTGAAGAGCCCCGGCTGTCTGCCGGGGGCGGGACCCGGACGCGACGGGCGATGGCGCTGGATGATGTTCGACACCGATTTCGGCTTCGGCATCTACAGCAGCAGCGATTACACCAAGAACATGATGACCTTTACGACCGAGGCCAACGGTCCCAGCTGGCCCAATCCCCCCTGGTCCACCTATCTTTTCCGGAAAATGCTCGAAAACAGCACTTTCCGGACCAACTTCATCGTGCGGTTCTGCGATCTGCTGAACACGGCCTTTCTGCCTGAAGTGGTCAAAGAGCTGATCAACAGGATGCAGGCGGCCATCGAACCCGAGATGCCGCGGCACATTGAGCGTTGGAGGATGCAGGGAAGCCTCACCTCCTGGATCAACACCATCAATACGATGCGTACCTATGCCGACCGGCGGCCCCCCTATGCCAGGACCCACCTGCGGCTTTTTTTCAACCTCGGGGCCGATTACACGCTTACGGCCGATGTCGGGGAACCCGGCCAGGGATATGTGGTGGTCAACACGATCCCCCTGGTTCCTGAAACCAGGGGCGTCCCCTCCACTCCCTATCCCTGGAAGGGCCTCTATTTCAAAAACATACCGCTCCGGCTCGAAGCGGTGGCATCTCCTGGCTACGAATTCGACCACTGGGAATCGGAAACAGGCAGTTACAGCCAGCCCATTCTGGAGCTCACACCCGCTGAAAACCAAACCTTCCGGGCGGTATTCCGGCCATCCGCACAACAGGAAGAGGTGATCCACTACTGGAATTTCAACCAGCCCTCCCAACTGCTGCCTCCTTCGTTTACCAGGCTGGAAGCCGGAATCAATCCGGAACTTTCCCCGGGTGGAAGCGGAGAACTCACCGCCGATGACGGGGAGGGCTTTACCGCGGTAAACGGAGTCTTCGGCGACGGCCCGGGAACCCATCTGCGGATCAACAATCCGCTGAAGGCTCTCCTGACTTTTGACCTTCCCACGACAGGATATAAAAATCCGGTGTTTCGCTATGAAACCCGCCGCTCGGGACAGGGCGCCGGCATCCAGGTGGTTTCCGTTTCCCTCAACGGAAGCGATTTCATGGAAATAAGGCGGCTGATCGTCAAAGACGACAACCCGGAACTGGTCGTTCTGGATCTCCGGTCGTTGGCGGCAGCGGCCAACAACCCCCTATTCAAAATCAGGATCGCCTTTGAGCAGGGCGAAGGGGGCACCGCCGGAAACAACCGGTTCGACAACGTCACCCTGTCGGGCACCCCTGCCAGCGACGTCAGCATCAGGAAAGAGGAGACCGCAGCAAACGATCCCGGCCCGGAGCTGTTGCTCTTTCCCAATCCTTTCGCAGACGAAGCCACCCTGCAGATCACCCTTGACAATCCGGGAAGGGTGGATGTCACCCTGTACAACACGGCCGGGGAAAAAGTGGCCTGTCCCTGCGACGGGTGGCTGCCGGCCGGGAGTTCCTCCCTGCGGATTGACGGCCGCAGCCTCCCCCCGGCCGTTTATCTGCTGGTGTGCCGCAGCGACAGCGGAACCTTTACCCGGAAACTGGTGAAACAGCCCTGACCCGTCAGAAAGATTCCGCAAACCACTCCCAAAGACCGGCCACCCGACAGGCTATTCCGGCGTATCCTTCCCTCTTTTATACCCCTGTTCCGACCCGGAGCCTCAAAGAAAACAGCTCCGGG
>JAEAME010000762.1_pt1 | contig 28781 bp, 25 predicted proteins | sample 8958731 | NCBI WGS metagenome assembly JAEAME01 (sample SAMN16933194, study PRJNA681113) | bioreactor sludge metagenome | isolation source: anerobic bioreactor sludge (Control) | place: India:Bengaluru | collected 2018-10-24 | reverse complement strand
AATACATCACCTTTTTTCAAACCGAATTGTAAAACGACCTCCTGATCCAAGCCGAAAGCGTATGCATCATCTAAAAAAATCGAGCAGCGATTTTTTCGTTTCTGCTGAATAGCGATTTGGGTGATTATTTTAGCCATAATGATCAAACTGGATTCAAACAGATTTTCTTTGCACCATAAAAAGAGTAAAACTCTAAGAGTTGGTTTCGCGTCTTCAAACCAATTCTAATTTGGCTTTGCTTCATTCTTTTGTTCTACAACAAGCTTTTCCTGAGCAATCCCCAGCGCCTTCCGAACCTTCAGCTCGATTTCTTTATACATATCAGGATTTTCAAGGAGAAATCGTTTCACATTTTCTCGGCCCTGCCCCAGCCGCTCTTCACCATAGGAAAACCAGGTCCCGCTTTTCTCGATAATATTATGGTCAACTGCCACATCGATTACATCGCCCTCTTTGGAGATTCCCGTTCCATACATGATGTCAAATTCTGCTTCTCGAAACGGCGGAGCGACTTTGTTTTTCACGACTTTCACTTTGGTGCGATTGCCAATAATCTCTTCCCGATCCTTGATGGAAGCAGTTCTTCTGATATCAATTCTCACCGAAGCATAAAATTTCAAAGCTCTGCCGCCTGTGGTCGTTTCAGGGTTGCCGAACATCACTCCGATTTTTTCCCGAATCTGATTGATAAAAATTACACAGGTATTTGATTTGCTAATCGCTCCAGAAAGTTTTCTCATCGCTTGCGACATCAAACGAGCCTGCAATCCCATCTGAGCATCTCCCATCTCGCCTTCAATTTCCGCGCGGGGCACCAAAGCTGCAACTGAGTCTATAACAATCACATCAATGGCACCACTGCGAACCAGTGTTTCAGTTATCTCCAAGGCTTGCTCGCCAGTATCGGGTTGGGAGATCAAAAGATTATCAATATCTACACCCAGATTCTTCGAATAATACGCATCAAGGGCATGTTCGGCGTCGATAAAAGCTGCCAGGCCGCCAGTCTTTTGAGCTTCAGCAATGATGTGCAACGCCAGCGTTGTTTTGCCCGATGATTCAGGGCCAAAAATCTCGATAATTCGGCCGCGCGGTACACCGCCAATCCCCAACGCAGCATCCAGAGAAATTGAGCCAGTCGGAATAATCTTGACTCGTTCCTGCAATCGGTCGTCCCCCAAGCGCATAATCGATCCTTTGCCAAATTGTCGATCGATCTGTGTCAGCGCCAGCTCCAATGCTTTCAATTTTTCACTTGATTCATTGGACATTTTTTCCCTCCCAAATTTAAATAAATTTCTTTTATTTCGACTTATGATTTTTTAAAAATAACTGTTTTTAACGGCGTATAAATCGCTCCCGTAGGATGCAGCTCACTTTTAATTAATAAAAACTCTGTTGCCAGAAACGAACCCGCTTCAAAATTTTCATAAGCTTTCAATTTATCCATGACAGGCTGAATCCCCTTGACGTCTTTCACTCGACCTAAAGTGAGATGAGCCGAAAAGGGTCGGTTCTCTTTTTTGAAACCGAACTTTTCCATACCAGCTTCAATTTTGGAGGCTAATTCAATCAGTTGCGTCTGTTCACTTTCCGCGCCGACCCAAATCACCCGTGGATTTTTTAGATTGGGAAAGGTGCCCACGGTTCTGATTGAAATCTGAATTGGCTTAACCGAAGCAGCCGATTCTTTCAATTGGCTGATTATTTCATCAATTAAATCTTCATCCGTATCGCCCAGAAATTTCAGCGTTAAATGGATATTTTCAGATTTGGTCCAACTGACTCGTTCGCCAAGTTTTTTTAAATTGCTTTGAAGCTCGGCTATTTTCGACATGATGTCCTTTGGAATTTCAATGGCGACGAAGGTTCTAATTTTCACCTTTAACCTTCCTCTTGCTTTAATTCCTGATCAAGTTAACTTTTTATTTTTTTAAAACTCTCGACAAATAATTTCTGTTACTTGAATGACAAATGATTTTGAAATTTCACGGAGAGAGTGAATTCATAAAACTGAGTCGAAATATACAATAATCCAATCAATTAATCAAGAAATTTTTTGCTGGGTCAGGTACTGATACAAAAACCTGAAAGCTGTTGAGGCAATTCGTTGGATATTCATGGCAGGATGGAAGGTGAAAATGTAGCGCTGGGATAGGGTTTGCTGGTCATCGCAAAGCGTAATATGAGTGTTGATTTCAAGTCCTTTATCATGCATGATCGCCATCGCCAGATCCGAATCTGTGGTCTGTTTTATTTTGTGTGCCAAAGCCTGACTTTTTTTTTCATCAACAATATTCTCTTTATCAACTGAATTTTCGAAACCGAGAAATTCGATGACCGTGCGCGCTGAGCCAAAAGTGAATCCTTCGATAAAAAATTTATTCGCATTCGGCACGCTGGAAAGCTGTGCCGAAATATTGCCATGCGTGCCAAATTCGACAATCGAAATGGTTTTATTTTGTTGGATCAACAATTGAGCTATAGCCTGTTCGAATGTATCATCATCATAGCCCCAGATGAATTGGGCAAATTTTTCTCGAAAGATTTTTTCAACCTGGCTAATTCGCTCCTGAGACGACGCTTCAGTCGAGCCTTGAGCTGATAATCGAATATTGACGCCACCATAAGTCGGCAGGAAGGCGATTTTGGTAAATTTTTCTAAATCTTGAATATTGCCTAATTTTTCAAACAGCGTCGATTCTGGAATACCTGTGGTGTGGATCACCCTTTGTTTATAAATCTTATCGGCTTTATTTTTAAGCAATGGAATGATCGAAGCTTCCATCATAGCGACCATTTCGGCTGGTACGCCGGGCATCACAAAAAAATACTTTGTTCCTTTCTGAAATAATAGACCAGGTGCAGTACCGGCCTGATTTTCAATGACAGTGGCATTATCTGGCACCATAGCTTGTTCTTTGTTGATCTTTGCCATTCGAATGCGCCGGCGACGAAATCGCTCTTTTATTTTGTGGAATACTTGTTCATTTAAAACCAGCTTTGAGTTGAAATACTTGGCAAATACTTTTTTCGTAATATCATCATGCGTCGGTCCAAGCCCGCCCGTAGCAATCACGATATCAACTCGGCTTTCCGCCAATTTCAGTGCTTGCTCAAGGAGTTCGGCATTATCTCCAACTGTAGTAATCCAATCGACATCGTAACCTAATTCAGTCAATTTTTCAGCAATAAAAGCAGCGTTGGTATTTACAATTTGACCAATTAAAATTTCATCGCCAATGGATAGTATTTCAACCTTCATTCACTTTCCTTTTTAAAAAATTGTTCTGCCAATTTGAATCAGCAGATTAGCATAAATTCCAGCGATGACGTCATCAAAGACAATTCCCCAGCCGGCTGGTAGCTCCTCGATGCGTCGGGCGGGAAACGGTTTGATGATGTCAAAAATTCTAAAAAATACAAATGCTAGTAATAGAAATTTTGTCGTCTTGGGGACAGCAATCAAAGAAACTAACATTCCGATGACTTCGTCAATGATGACAATCTTGGGATCTTTTCCTCGCTCTGAACCTAATTTAGCAGTTAGCTCCCGTTCTGTGATCGAAGCCGCATAAATACCAATCAGCGTGACTGCAACAATTGTCACAATGAATTGAATATGACCTGGTTGCGGAGTTACCCAATAAATAATCAACGCCGCCAGCGCACCCATCGTGCCGGGGGCGAATGGAAAGTAGCCAATTCCGCATCCAGTTGAAATGATCCGAGCTAAAAGATTCATTTGTTATGTTTCTCCTTAAGGTGGTAAATTTTCTTAACCTCTATAAAAAGCAAAAATCCCGATTATTCACTCCCAATCTCGAATGCAAATTTCAGGCAAGAACAATACACTTGTGAATTTATCGGGATTATAAGTCGGATGGTACGAAAACATGATAACATGCTTTGATGATTGCTAAAAGATGTGACCTATTTTCTATCAAATAGCGAAGGCCTGTATATAAAGTTAAAATAACAACAATGATTAACAAAGTGTCGATCAGATTAAGCTGTTCCACCAAATTCAAAATAGCAATTTTTTTTCCACTCAAGATGGCATAATCTTTTAACATAAAGACAACGAAAATGACATAAACTGACGCCATTTGAAGAAAGGTTTTAGCACGGGCCAGTCCACTGGTCACCACGGGGCGAGTAGTAAACAGCGCATACGATCGCAATCCGGTGATCAAAAAATCACGTACCACAACGACGATAACGATCCATAATTTGACATAACCAAGAATATAAAAAGCAATAAAGGCTGATGAGACCAAAATTTTATCTGCCAATGGATCTAGAAACTTGCCAAACTTACTCACTATTCCCAGTTTCTTGGCAAAATAGCCATCGTACCAATCGGTTAAACTGGCAATAATAAAAATTAAAAATGAATACACTTTAAATTGAAAGCCTTCTGTAAATAACAATAGCAGAAAGACTGGGGTTAAAATAATTCGGAGCACGGTTAGTTGTGTGGGAAAATTCATGAAGACATCCTATTACTCATTACGGATTGTAGAATTCTGATCCTCCACCAATTGGCGGAGATGTGCATTTTGCAGATTTCGAAATTGAGAACGCACCCGGATCAATCCTTTGAGTATTAATGATTTTATTCTAAAATAACAGATCTTCACTGTTGCAAGTGATAATAGCTTCACAACTTCCAGAAATAAGTAGCAACCTTCCGAAGGTTAAAGCTTCGGAAGGTTGCACAGTCTTACACTGTCTCGCCACATAAAGCCAGCAGTTCATTCCATCGTCGATCGACTTCCTTTTGTGCTTGCTCCAGAAGATACTTGTTTTCTTCCTGATGAAGGTGACGAAATCTGCCCTGATGCTTGGTCCATTCTGAAAGCGGCAGTTTTTCTTTAGGCTTATAAGTTATCTTCCGTTTTCCATTTTCAAATTCATAGAGCGGCCAGAAGCAGGTATCAACCGCCAATCTCGCCATCTCCAGCCCCTCATCGGTGGGGAAACGCCAGCCTGGAGGACAGGGAGCCAGCACATTAATAAAAGCAGGGCCTACGATGCTCAACGCTTTTTCTACTTTTCTATTTAGATCACGCCAATGGCTCGGCGAAGCTTGTGCAGCATAGGCGACATCATGGGCAATGATGATCTCTGTTAGCTTTTTGGGATATTGCTTTTTTCCTTTTTGAACCTTGCCAACCGGCGCTGTTTTTGTGTCCGCAGCAAAAGGTGTAGCGCTGGACCGCTGAATACCAGTATTCATATACGCTTCGTTATCATAACAAACGTACAGCATATCATGTCCTCGCTCCATTGCACCAGAAAGGGATTGCAGTCCGATATCGTAAGTACCTCCGTCGCCTCCGAAGCCGATGAATTTAATTTCTTTATCGATTTTGCCTTTTCTTTTCAAAGCTTGATAAGCTGCCTCTACCCCGCTGATAGTTGCGGCTGAGTTTTCAAAGGCATTATGAACAAATGGAATGTTCCAGGCAGTGTAGGGAAATATTGTCGTGACGACTTCGATGCATCCTGTGGCGCACGAAGCAACGACATGTCCTGGTGCAGACCGCAACACCTGGTGAAACGTCAGCACCGGAATGCACCCCGCACAAGCTCGATGTCCTGGAGCAAGCTTGTTTTCACGTGCGGCTAATTCTTTTAAACTTGCCATATATTTAAACCTCCAAACCTGTTTTCATTATTTTTTTTCTAATTCAAAATTGATTTATTATTAGACAGGATCAACTGGATTAATCCGGAAAATCATTTGAAAAGCCACATCAGCCGTTTACCCAGTTACGTCATCAATCTCTTAAACCAAGAAATCCCAGTTCCTGGCTTGCTTTTCCAGTTTTAGCTACTGTTTTCAAATCGTCAAACGCTGATTTAATTTGCGCTTTGTCGATATCTCTGCCACCCAGACCATAAATATAATTCATCACCGGAAGTGAGACACCATTGCCGTACAAAGTGGCTCGAACGTCGGTGTAAACTGGTCCGCCAAAAGTTCCAAATGATATCGCACGATCGAGCACCGCCAGAGCTTTAACTTTTTTCAAGGCGTCGTAAATAGCTTGATATGGGAAGGGGCGATAAACACGTATTTTAATCAAACCGACTTTTTCACCAGCTTTACGTAAATCATCGACCACGTCTTTGGCTGTGCCAACAGCCGAACCCATTATAATAATAGCACGTTCCGCATCATCCATCCGATATTTTTCTATCAAACCATAGTCGCGACCCGAGAGCTTTCCATATTCTTTGGCAACCTGTTCGATGATCGGCAATACCAGCTTCATCGCCTCGACCTGTTGACGCTTATGTTCAAAATAGTAATCCTGCAAATCAAGCGGGCCTACGGTGATCGGCTTATCAACATTCAATAAGAAATGTTCCGGATTGTAAGTACCGACAAATTTTTTCACAACATCGTCGTCCAACAATTCCACCCGCTCTAAAGTATGGCTTAAAATAAAACCATCAAGAGTGATCATCGTCGGCAATAGAATGCTTTTATGTTCAGAGATTTTTACTGCCATCACTGCATTATCATACGCTTCCTGGCAATTCTCAGAAAAAATTTGAATCCAGCCCGAATCACGAGCTCCCATAGTATCGCTGTGATCACAATGAATATTGATTGGACCGCTCAACGCTCGGTTGACAACCGGCATCACGACTGGCAGTCGAAGCGAAGCGGTAATATATACGATTTCCCACATCAAAGCCAATCCATTGGCGCTGGTTGCCGTCATGGCGCGAGCGCCAGCAGCTGATGCACCAACGGTAGCACTCATGGCGCTGTGCTCAGACTCTACCAAAACTAATTCAGTATCCACCAAACCATCGGCATGAAACTCAGCAAATTGATGCATCAATTCGGTTTGGGGAGTGATCGGGTAGGCAGCGACGACGTCAGGATTGATCTGCCTCATGGCATGAGCCACAGCTTCATTTCCTGACAAGCCCATTATTGTTGACATACTTTATATTCCTCCATTATATCAAAATCTAAATCACTTAAAAATTAATGGAACAATGGCGTGGTAGAATATTGGGTAGGATGAGTTATAAAATTATATTTAAATTCCATTGTTCCAGTTTTCCAATATTCCTGTTGATAAATTACATTGATCTAAAAATCGATTTGCGATAACAAAAAAGAAAATCCCTAAAACTCGGGTTTCATTTCGATTGCATGAGCCTTTTCTGGACATACTTTGGCGCAAATCCCACAGCCTTTGCAAAAATCGTAATCAATACCAGTCACTTTTCCATCAACCACAAAAATTGATGGCTCAGGGCAGTTAATCCAACAAGCCAGACACTGAATACAACGCTCTTCAAACCAGATGGGCTTGAACGCTCGCCATGAGCCGGTTTTATATTTTTTTGAGGTGCCTGGTTCTAAAATCAGTCCACCGATCGGCAATTCTTTCCATGATTTTTCACTCATTCTGTCTCAACCTCCTCATAAGCGCGTTTAACCGCTTTAATATTTTTATCGATCACCTGCTGACTAAATTTATGCTTGAATTTTTTCGCTAATCCATTGAGCAAGGTATCCATCTGCATCAAGCCAGTCGCTTTCATCAGTGCACCCAACATTACTGTATTCGGAATAGGCCGTCCAATTTCTTCCTGCGCAATCTGATTGGCGTTTAAGATATAGATCTTTCGATCCGACGCCTTTATTTTTTTCTTAACTTCCGATTTTGTCATCGCTGTATTAAAAATTAAAACACTACTCGATGTGGTGCCTTCTGTGACATCAATCGTGTCTAACAGTGTTTGATCCAACACAATCACAACATTCGGATTTTGAATCGCGCTGTGAATGCGAATCGGTTCATCAGAAATTCTGGTAAAACCACGTACTGGCGCACCAGTACGCTCAGGACCATATTCCGGAAAAGCCTGTCCGTACTTCCCCTCTGCTATGGCCGCTTCTGCCAGTAACAGCGCAGCAGTCTTCGCGCCCTGACCGCCGCGTCCGTGCCATCGTACTTCAACTAAATTTGCCACTACATTTTCCTCCAAATTATTCTTTTCATTATTTCGCTAAAGTAACCAAAGCCAAGAGCTCAAATATCTAAAACCATTGAACTTTTATCTCTTTATTAAAAATTAATTCTTCCCTCTAACGCACGAGTTAATGTAATCTCATCCGCATATTCGATGTCAGTTCCAACTGGAATACCACGGGCAATTCTTGTTATTTTTATTCCAAGCGGTTTAATCAATTTGGACAAGTACAAAGCGGTCGCCTCGCCTTCGACGTTGGGATTGTTTGCCAGAATGACTTCGTGCACTTCGCCTTTCAATCGTGTCAGCAGTTCTTTTATTTTTAAATCCTCCGGTCCGATGCCATCCAGCGGCGATAGCGCTCCTCCCAATACATGATACAGCCCTTTATATTCTCCTGTCTTCTCGAACGCTATGACATCATTGGCTTCTTCAACTACGCAGATTACGCTTCGATCTCGTTTGTCATTGACACAGATCGAGCAAGGATTTGTTTCGGTAATAGTGAAACATACGGAACAATACGAAGCTTTATCTTTGACATCGACTAATGACTTTGACAGCGCAATGACTTCATCTCGGGGGAGTTTTAATAAATAAAATACCAGCCGTTGAGCTGACTTTTTGCCAATCCCTGGCAACTTCGATAGCTCTTCGACAGCACGCTGCATGGAATTTGAGAGATAACCTGTTGACATGAAAAAGCTATAACTGTAATCTATGAATTGAATTTTAAACTTGCTTCACTGTAGCACACAAACATTCATAACCGATTTAAAACCTTTGTGAAGGCTGAAAACAATTAAAAACCTAACCCGGGAATTTTTAAGCCTTCCGGCAAATTACTTAAAATTCCTCCCGTCACTTTGCTCATTTGCTCATTCGCCAATTCGGTGGATCGATCCAGTGCCTGATTCACGGCAGCAACGATCAGATCTTCCAGCATTTCAGCATCTTTAGAATCAAAAACTTCTTTTTCGATTTTTATATTTAAAATTTGCTGCCGGCCATTGGCTGTTGCTACGACCATTCCGCCGCCAGCCGAACCGGTAACCTGCATGTTTACCAATTCCTGCTTCACCTTTGAGATATCTTCTTGCAATTTTTGGGCTTGTTTGAACAACGCACCGACACCCAAATTCTTCATCTATCTATCTCCTAATTTAAAAAAAAATCGCCATTAAAATTGTAATTAAAAACTGAGAAAATTATAACTGAACCATCTGGCTAAAGTTCCCCCCCTATTTAATTAATTCCCCATCAAATTCTTCAATAATTGTCTTGATCAAAGGAATTTTCTGACCCAATTTGTCGATATAGCTATTGCCGTTTGATCCATTCGTCTGGCTTATCGAGGATATTTCAGATTGAACGCACTTTAATCGCAGCGGGAATCCAATCACATCTCCCATAATTGCTTCGATGTCCTTTCGATTGCGATTGATAGAGCTGATATGAAAGCCATTTTCCATGCCGAAGACAATAATTAATTCATTGCCCTCAATGCGATCGGGTAAGCCTTCATTCAAAAAAGATCCTAATGCAATCTTGCGCTTTTTGATTTCCTCGATGATGTGTGACCATTGGTTTTTCATCATGTCAATGGTAATGGGCAACGGTTCGGTCGGCGCTGTTTTAGCCTGACTTGCTGGTGATGGAGCCGTCCTATGTTCATTAAAGATTCCTCCCGAGTTTTCGGCTGGAACGTCACGTATCACATTTATTTCAGGCTCCGGGCTTTTTTTTTGATCGGCGATTATCGTTGATGAAGCGATTGGAATTTTAGCTTGATTCGATGGCTGGGAAGGTTGCGTCAATCCAGCTGTTGATTTTATTGGAGCTTGAAAAATTCGTTCTTTCAGCGCATCAATGCTTTGCATAAGGCTATCGATTTTCTGCACCTTATCCAGTTGAATCATCTTGGTGACCACCATTTCCAGACACAAGCGAGGATTGGCACTGCGTTTGATGCCATATTGCGCCTCCGAAGCAAGTTGAATCAGCCGCAACAGATCTACCTCTTCAAATTGATTGACCAGCTCTTTGTAGCGTTGCTTATAATTGTCCGACGCCTCAACCAAATCGGTTGAGCCCACTGTCTTAGTGATCAAAATATTCCTGAGATGTTCATTCACGCCGTTCAAGAACTCGACCAAATCATATCCATTATAAAAAATATCTTCAACCAACTGGAAGCCGCCTTTGAGATCACGCTGGATAATACGATCGGTAAAATTAAAAAAGATCTCCCAGTTGATCACGCCTAGAATATCGATAATATCTTTGGCAACAATTTTCGTCCCACTGAAAGAGATCGCCTGATCCAGCAGGCTCTGACTGTCCCGCATGCTGCCTTCGGCTTTGCGGGCGATGAGATGCAGCGATTCATCATCGATCTCGATCTTCTCTTCGGTACAAACCAGTTTTAATTGATCGATAATTTCGTGAAGCGTAATTCGCTTGAAATCGAAACGCTGACAGCGGGAGATGACTGTTGCTGGAATTTTATGGGGTTCTGTAGTTGCAAACATAAATAAGACTCTGGAGGGGGGCTCTTCTAGTGTTTTAAGCAAAGCATTAAAAGCCGAGTCAGATAACATGTGAACTTCATCAATAATATAAATTTTATTCTTTCCTGGAGTAGGAGCATATTTTAGTTTTTCTTGAAGATTTCTTATTTCATCAACACCGTTATTTGAAGCTCCATCGATCTCAAAAACATCTAAACTTTTTCCTTCCGTAATTTCTATACAACTATCACATTGATTGCAAGGATTTTCTGACGGACCTTTATCACAATTTATAGCTTTCGCTAATATCCTAGCAACTGTCGTTTTTCCAATTCCTCTCGGTCCTGCAAATAAATAAGCATTTGCCAGCCGTTTCGTCTTTAATGCATTTTGAAGGGTCAGCACCACATGCTTTTGATTCACCACATCTTCAAATGTTTGAGGTCGCCATTTCCGGGCCAGAACCAGATAAGACATCTATAACCGCCTCCACTCCTCGAACAATTAATCACTTTCAGTTGTGCAAAAAAACTGCAATTAATCTGCAAAAACTTATCAAATTGGACATAGCGAAAAACATTCAGTAACGTTTGGATAATAGAACAAGAAAAATCTTTATGTCCTCATTTTATAATAAAGATACGGGACAATAGCTAATTGTCCCGTTTAAAAAAAGCATCCAAGAAAGAAATTAACGGCTGTGCACCCCTCATCGATTCCTCTTTCCTGATTATATCTCTTAGCAGCCAGCTCCAACCAAGCGATCCAGCGGCACATAGAGTATCCTGCTTGCCGTTGCTACCTTCCGATCCTGGCGGGGTTTGGCAGTACTCCATTGCGCAGGACTTGATTATCAACACTGCTTACCAAGACATAAAACCTGGCGAGCAAACCTCAGAGAGGAATTCGACCCTGCTATAGCGGATTGCAGGTTACAGGGCACCGCTGGCTCCCCGTCTAGCACAGCCTGGTGGAGCAGAAGGGAGTTGAACCCTCGGCCTCCAGAGTGCGATTCTGGCGCTCTCCCAACTGAGCTACTGCCCCAATAATTTTTTTAGATTTCAGATTCGGAATTTAGATTTAAATATCGAATGAAGACCAACCTCGTAAAATTATTTGGTTCCGAAAAATCGACAGCTAATGATTATATTCAGCTTGGCGGAGAGAGAGGGATTCGAACCCTCGGAGAAGCTTTTGACCCCTCACACGATTTCCAATCGTGCCCGTTCGACCAGCTGCGGCATCTCTCCATTAATATAATTGTCAATTAACTCATGTGGCGGAGAGGGGGGGATTCGAACCCCCGTATGCCAAAGGCATAAACGGTTTTCGAGACCGCCCCGATCAACCACTCCGGCACCTCTCCATCTCGATTTGAGATTCCGCCAAAGGGCGGATCGCCTACTGGCGATTTAGAATTTAGATTTACGAATTGATCACTTTATCAAAAATTGCTACACACTATTCAGTCACATCGTCAAATCGCTTAGTTGGTTCTGTCTCAACTTGACAAAAAAATCTTTCAATATCGACTCACATTTTGTTTGCAATATTCCAGGAATCATACTAACAGCAGAATGGAGACGATCGTTCTGTAAAATATTAATCAGCGTCCCACATGCACCAAGCCGAGGATCGGAAGCGCCAAAGATCACATCTCGAATTCTGGCATTTAAAATTGCACCCGCACACATCGAACATGGTTCAAGGGTAACATAAAGAGAAGTATCATCTAAACGCCATGAAGCTAAGTAATTCGCTGCTGCGGTAATCGCCAATATCTCGGCGTGTGCAGTAGGGTCCTGAAGTGTCTCAATTAAATTATGCCCCCTGCCGATGATTCTGTTTTCATAAACTACGATTGCTCCAACAGGGATTTCTTTTTTCTGATAAGCTTTCTCTGCTTCAGAAAAAGCCTGCTCCATCCATTTTTCATGTTCTACCATAATAAGCTGTCAAAGCAATCGTCCGTTTGAAAAATGTTAATTCTAAAATCGTAAATCATAAATCAAAATAGTACGCCTGGAGGGAATCGAACCCCCAACCTTCTGGTCCGTAGCCAGACGCTCTATCCAATTGAGCTACAGGCGCCTTTCTTAGGTAATTAGGTAATGTGGTAATTAGGTAACTGGGATATGAAATAAACAGCGCTTAAAAAAATATATCAACAACGCCTATCCCTAATTACCTATTTGACCAATTACCTAACATAGTAGCGCGTACGGGAGTCGAACCCGTGTTACCGACGTGAGAGGCCAGCGTCCTAGACCACTAGACGAACGCGCCATATAATTTCCTGCTACATCAAAATAAATATAATGCCGAAATCCGAATTCTAAAATCCGAAATCGAAATGGTACGCCCGGAGGGACTTGAACCCCCAACCCTCTGATCCGAAGTCAGATGCTCTATCCAGTTGAGCTACGGGCGCTTGTTTGGTAAATAGGTAATTTGGCAATTGGGTAATTAGGTCAATCGTAAAAGTTGTCGATGACTTCTTTGCCCAATTACCTTATTACCTATTTTCCCAATTACCCAATTTCCTAACCTAGCTGGGGAGCAGGGATTCGAACCCCGATTACATGGTCCAGAGCCACGTGTCCTGCCGTTGAACGACTCCCCAATTTTGATTTCGGATTTCGGAATTAAAAACTGAATATCACTACAGATTTGTCGATAGCCAGTCGATAGCTTTGTTGATTCTTCTCAATACAACTTCCTTGCCCAGCACTTCCATCAGTTCAAACAAACCTGGGCTGACGGCAAAGCCAGTCAATGCTAAACGAATCGGATGGATGAATTTGGCAGCGCTGAGGCTTGATTCCTCCGCTAAATTTCGAATCGCATTTTCAATTTTTCCCGCATCAAATTCATCTATTTTTGATAATCGCTCCTCTGCTGCTTTCAATCGATTGGCAACTGATTCGTGATGCCAATATTTTTTGATCGTCTCTGCTTCATATTGTTCTGGATCTTTGAAAAAATAGAATCCTAAATTGGCAAAATCAGTTATCTTTTTGATTTTGGGCTTGAGCAATGAAAGCGCTTTTTTAATGTACGGCTCGCTAACTTCGTTTTTAGCGATTAATTGCCGCTCTTGCAGAATCGGAGCCACTCGCTGCAATAACTCATCATCACTCATGCGGCTGATATATTCGCCATTCATCCAGATCAATTTCGCCTCATCAAAAACCGCGCTCTTTTTTGAAATTCCTTTCAGACTGAATGCTTCAATGAGATCCTGCTTGGTCATGGCTTCTCGATCATCACCTGGCGACCATCCCAGCAAAGATAGAAAATTCAACATCGCTTCAGGTAGATAGCCCATCGCTTCATACTCTGAAACTGACGTTGCGCCGTGTCGCTTGCTCAAGCGTTTTTTATCAGGTCCTAATATCAACGGAACATGGGCGAACTTCGGCATCATCCAATCCAGTGCTTCGTAAATCAGCACCTGTTTCGGTGTATTTGATAAATGATCATCGCCTCGGATTACATGGGTGATGTTCATGTCGTGATCATCGACCACGACAGCAAAATTATAGGTTGGGATTCCATCCGATCGTAGAATCACAAAATCGTCGATCTCGCTATTATCAATTGTCAAAGAACCATGGACCTCATCGAAAAAGCTGGTTTTGCCTGCTTCGACTTTGAAACGGACAACTTTGGATCTCCCTTGAGCTTCAAGCCTTTTTCGTTCTGAAGCCGCTAAATTTCGACAATGCCCATCGTAGCGATAGGTTCGCCCACTTTCATCGTCGGTTTGCCGTTGCTGATCCAGCTTCTCTCGACTGCAATAACAAAAATAAGCTTTTTCTTGATCTACCAGTTGCTGAGCGACTTGTCGATATTTTTCCAGTCGCTGAGACTGGAAAATCACTGCTTCGTCCCAATCTAATCCCAGCCATTTCAGTCCATCATAAATTGCCTGAACCATTTTTGCATCAGATCGGGCAAAGTCGGTATCTTCAATCCGCAACAAAAATTTGCCCTGATGATGCCTGGCAAAGAGCCAGTTGAAAATGGCTGTTCTGGCGCCACCGATGTGGAGATAACCCGTTGGGCTTGGGGCGAAGCGGACACGAATGTTGTCGGATTTCTCTTTGGACATAGATCAAAAAAATAATTTCAATTCCTCAAGCCCTGGTATCTCCTGCTTCTAATTGTCACTTGTCAATTAAAAAATCCTGGCGGAGAGGGAGGGATTCGAACCCTCGGTAGATACAATGACCTACAACGGCTTAGCAGGCCGCCCCGTTCGACCACTGCGGCACCTCTCCAGCGTCATTATCAATTAACAATTGTCCATTTAAAATGGCGGAGGACGAGGGACTCGAACCCCCATGTCCACGAGGGACGGCGGTTTTCAAGACCGCTGCCTTACCAATTAGGTCTAGTCCTCCAGGCGTTGAAATATACAAATTTTTAAACTCTTAGTCAATAAATTTTTTGATGAAATTCGATATTTTAACGAAACAGTTTGGTCAGCCAGCTCATGTCCTGATCGATGGCATCGTGCGGACAGACCTCGTTACAGCAGAAGCAACTGATGCACTTGTGATAATCGATGATCGGAAAACCTTTTTCGGGACTCATCGCCTGGGTTGGGCAGGTGGCAATGCAAGCGCCACAACGCTGGCAGCGATCCGCATCGGGTTTGGGGCGCACCCAGATCAATTTGCCCATCACTTTTACGACTGAAGTGGGCACAAAACGAAGATAGCTATTCGTCGGCTGTTCGATTTGGATCCCATGAAGTGCCGCCAACGTTTCTCCCCGAATGGCTATTTTCTCGATGGATTTTTCCCCCAGTCCTCGTTGATAGGCTTTTTCGGTGGTCAAAATTTCGCCATCTTCAAAACCGATAATTTTAGCAGCCACTGCATCGAGTGCCACGGCATCCTGGCTGGCTAAAATCAAGCCCAGATGTTTGGGCTTTCCCGCTGACGGCCCGCTTCCTTCCATCATCTCAACGGCATCCATAATGCTCAATTGGGGACGAACGGCGGAAAAAACATCGACGATGATTTCTGAAAATCCTTCGACTTTCGGCGCCTGCTTGTGGTACTCACTTTTTTTAAATCCAGGAATGGCGCCGAACATATTTTTGATCGCCCCAGTGTATAACGTCAGGTTGTGCGTTTTTAACTTGCACACATTAATGACGACATCGGCGTCAGCGATGGCGCTGGCAATGAAATACGATTTCCCATTGACCGATCGTTCGACCACTCCTTTCTTTTCCAATTTGACCAATCGAGCACCCGTTTCTCTGGCAACCTGTTCCATCCCCGTTACCTGCCAATATTCTTCAATCGGCCGAGAAATGCCAGCGGGGCTGTCCCCGATGGTGACGATCCCCCCCATTTTCATCACTCTTTTTACGATGGATTGCACCACCATCGGATGCGTTGTGGCTGCTTTGTCGGGGGATTTCGCCGTCAACAAATTTGGCTTGACATGAACCTGCATCCCCTTTTTGATGAACTGATCCAAGCCACCAATATTTTCAAGCGATTGATCAATCGCCGCATCGACTTGACTCTGCTCATAATCCTGACAACGAACGATGGAGACGATGCTATTGGGATTTTGATATCTATTTTGAAACAATGACATGAACGATTTTCTTCCAACTAAAAATCAGACTCGGACGAACAATTTGCCAGGCAATTGCTTGACCAGATCTTTAAATTCTAAAGGTAATAACGCTGATAACGTTTCCGCTGTGGACTTGCCAATGACGTTCGCCAATTTGTCGATGTGAATCGGCTCGTTCGATAATTTGCCCAGCAGCATTTTTTCCAGCTCGGATAAATCTTCAGGCAGCTCCTTGCTTTTGGCTTCATCCTGCTTTAAAAAATGTTTTAGTTGCGGCTCTAATTCAACCAGCACGTCATTGGCGTCCGTTATCAGTTTCGCCCCGTCTTTGATGATCTGGTTCGTGCCCATGCTTTTGGGACTGTTGATATTGCCTGGCACAGCGAATATTTCTCGATTTTGCTCCAGCGCATAATTGGCCGTCAGCAAAGCACCGCTTTTCAACCCCGCTTCGACCACGATTGTTCCCAGCGCCAATCCAGAGATAATTCGATTTCGTCTTGGAAAATTCACCGCATCAGGTTGAGTGCCCATGGGAAATTCTGTAATGAGAGCGCCCTGATCGATTATTTTTTCAGCGAGCTTTTTATTCTCGCTCGGATAAATGTGATCCAGACCCGAACCCATCACCGCAATCGTCCTACCACCCGATTGCACCGCCGCCCAATGACTAATGGTATCGATGCCTCGTGCTAGGCCGCTAATAATCACCAATCCTTTTTGAGCCAAATCTTTAGAAATTTTTTCTGCAATTACTTTGCCATAACTGCTGGGAAGTCGGGTGCCAACCATAGCAATCGCATACTTGTCCTGCTTCTCCAGCGTCCCTTTCACAAAAAGAAAGGCTGGTGGATCATAAATTCGCTTCAAATTTTCTGGATAACGCTCATCCCAAAAGTCTATAATGTCGATCTCCGCCTGTTTGGCTTTGTTGACCTGTTGTTTGCCAAAATCGAAATCCGAATAATCTTTGATGCTCTTCGCTGTTTTCGTTTCGATGCCCTCGACCGCTGTCAACTGCTTGATCGAGGCATTGAAAATATTTTCGGTCGATTTGAAATGAGCGATCAATGCTCGAATGCGGGTGGCGCCAATTCCAGGGATGGCGGAGAGATTGATTAATTGTTCTTTATCAATGTACATTTTCGATGAGTTCCCATAAACGATTTTTTAATTCGTCCAGTCCTGATCCAGTCAAAGCTGAAATTTTCAATATTGGAAATCCCAATTTTTTGAGCTTTTTAATGCCTTCATTATCATCGGTCGCTGTCAAATCATTCTTGGTCAGTACCATCAAACAGGGTCTTTTCAACAAGTCGGGATTGTAGGCATTCAATTCATTGCTCAAAATTTCATAATCACGAAATAAATTCTCTGAAGTCACCTCGATCAAAAACGCTAGCACCTTCGTCCGCTCGATGTGTCTCAAAAAATCCAGCCCCAATCCCTTGCCTTCCGAAGCCCCTTCGATCAAGCCAGGGATATCGGCCATCACAAAGCTGAGATCCTCTTTGTATCGCACGATTCCCAGATTCGGCGCTAGCGTGGTAAACGGATAATCAGCAATTTTCGGTCGAGCCGCAGTCATTCTCGATAGCAAGGTCGATTTGCCTGCGTTGGGCAAGCCCACCAATCCCACATCAGCGATCAGTTTCAATTCCAGCAGGATGGTTCGAGCTTCTCCGTCTTCACCAGGCTCGTAATGACGAGGTGCCTGATTGGTCGGCGTGGCAAAACGGGCATTGCCTCGACCACCTTTTCCTCCTTTTGCGACGACAACTTGCTTATTCTCGCCAACCAGATCGGCTAAAATTTCCCCAGTTTCTTCATCTTCTATTATCGTCCCAGGGGGAACTCGAATAATCAAATCTTGCCCACTACGACCTGTTTTGTTCGCTCCCTGACCATGCTTGCCCAATTCGGCTTTAAATCTGGTTCGATAGCGAAAATCCAGCAAGGTATGCAAATTGGGATCAGTCTGAATGATGACGTCACCGCCCTTGCCGCCATCACCGCCGTCAGGTCCGCCTTTGGGCACATATTTTTCCCTGCGAAAGCTGATAATGCCGCTGCCGCCATTGCCTGCAAAGACTGATATTTTTGCTTGATCAATAAACATGTAATTCTATTAAAAGTTTAAGATTTGAAACTTATAACGCTTACCATAATCCGCACAAGAGCTTTACTGCACAGAGTATAATTTTTGCACTAAATTTTAACGAATGCACCTAACATTCATTCAATTGAAACATTACGCTGTGTCGGGTTAATACTAATTTTATACCACATTACACTACAGGTCCACTTTTGACTTATATTCTAATTAATATTTATGAAGCTCAATATAAAGACTGCCAGTAGGGCACTTAAAATTGTCCCAACCTGCATCTTTATATTTTTCTGCCAATTGCCGCATGTCTGCAAAAGTGCGGAGATCATCTATTCCGTTTATTTTGAGTTCCTGCCAATCTATTTCTTTTGTCGTACTAGAAGATGGCCATTTAATACTCATACGGCTTTTATCATCATAATCCATAGGGTGTTTTTTTATGTAGCTATCGATGTATTTTTCCAATACTTTTGTTGCTAAAGTCCGTTGTTTAAGTAATTCTTGTCTTATGGCTTCATGTTTTTTTTCTTGTTCTTTTTTAGCTTTTTCTTCTGCTTTCTTTTTTTCTAGATCTTCGCATATTTCTGATGGTCCTACTGCCATAATAATTCTTCCTTTTTCAAAATTATTAAACAATAAAAGTATCTAATGAGTTTACTCTAAAAACCACCGATTACACGAATTTCATAAATGTTTAATATTCAAAGCATTTGAAAAATCAATTCGTGCAAATTATTGAAATTCGTGGTTTGAAGCTTTTTAGAGTTGACTCATCAAATTAAAAGATTATAATCTAAAGATATCGATTTAATTAAGCTATCAAAACCAAATTTCATATAAATCAATTTTTAGCAGCTTCACTATTTTACACAACTATTTAGGGTATAACATTATGCTTAAGTTGTCCCAATTTTCTCGACTGAAATTTTAATTGCCTTAAGGATTTTAATTATACCATAAATTTATGAATTAAGCAAGAGAAAATTCTCACAATTCATGACACCCTTCCGAATCTACTGGGGTGGATTCGGAAGGGTATGGCCAATATGAATTCAGCAAGAGTAACTTCTAGCGAGAAGCAAGCATTCCTAAACCTGATAAGTTTAGGACGCTCTCGATTTTTTTGCTTGACAAACCCCAAATATTTAAGTATATTCTCAAGTCAAAAAAAGAACCTGCATCGAAAGAATTATTGTGATATCAATTGGCTGGAGATGCTGATGAACATTAACCTACGTTCACCTTTTCTAATACAACCGATTTCATTCACCGCACCTTTTTACTTTAAAACTAAAGGATGGCTATGACAAAATCAAAAATACTCTGGACCAAAACTGATGAAGCGCCTGCCCTGGCGAGTTACGCATTGCTACCTATCATTAACGCCTATACCAAAAATTCTGGCGTTGAAATCGAAACGAAGGATATTTCTTTAACTGGCAGGATCATTGCCAACTTCCCTGACCATCTCACTGAAGAACAAAAAATTCCCGATTACCTGGCCCAACTTGGTGAGATCGCCAAAACTCCAGAAGCTAACATTATCAAGCTGCCCAATATCAGTGCTACCGTTCCCCAACTCCAGGCTGCCATTAAGGAGCTACAAGAAAAAGGATATGATATTCCGAATTACCCTGAGGAGCCTAAGAATGATGCGGAGAGAGCCCTTCAAAAACGATTTGCCGTCGCGCTGGGTTCGGCCGTCAATCCAGTTCTGCGTGAAGGTAATTCTGATCGCCGATCCGCCGCTTCGGTCAAAAAGTTTGCTCAGAAATTTCCGCATAAAATGATGAAGCCCTGGCCCCAATCTGGCTCCAAAGCCCGTGTCGCTCACATGACGGAAAAAGACTTTTATGGAAGCGAAATATCTACTACGATAGAAAAGCCCTGTGATGTGAGGATCGAATTTGTGGATCAGGCTGGCAAGGTTACTGTATTGAAAGAAAAATTATCCTTATTAGCAAGTGAAGTCATCGATACGACAGTGATGAATGTGGCGGCGTTGCGGAAATTTTATGCAGAGCAAATCGAGGAAGCTCAGAAAGATGGCGTGCTGCTATCGTTGCACCTGAAATCAACCATGATGAAAGTCTCTGATCCTATTATGTTCGGTCATTGCGTGGCGGTTTACTACAAGGATGCGCTGGAAAAACATGCCGAGACGTTGAAAGCCATCGGCGCCAATGTCAACAATGGCATTGCTGATGTGCTCGAAAAACTCAACAAGCTGCCCGCCGATAAAAAGGCCGAGATCGAAGCGGACATCAATGCGGTTTATGAAAAACAGCCTGCGCTGGCCATGGTGGACTCACGAAAAGGCATCACCAACCTGCATGTGCCCAATGATATCATCGTCGATGCCTCGATGCCCAATGTGATCCGTGACGGCGGCAAAATGTGGAATAAAAAAGATGAGCTGCAAGACTGCATCGCCATGGTGCCCGATCGCTGCTATGCCACGATGTATGGTGAGATTCTTGAGAATGCAAAAAAGTATGGACAATTCGATCCATCCACGATGGGAAATGTCTCTAACGTTGGATTGATGGCGCAAAAGGCGGAAGAGTACGGCTCGCATGATAAAACGTTCGAAGCGCCCGCCAATGGCAAAATTCGAGTGGTCGATTTTTCAGGCAAAACAATACTGGAACAGGCTGTCGAAGTCGGCGATATCTTTCGCATGTGCCAGGCAAAAGATGCTCCGATTCGGGATTGGGTGAAGCTGGCAGTTACCCGTGCCCGAGCGACTGGCTCGCCTGCCATTTTCTGGCTGGATGAAAAAAGAGGGCACGATAGCGAGATTATTAAAAAAGTAAAGCAATATCTGCCAGATCATGATACCAAAGGGCTGGACATTCGCATTATGAAACCCGTGGATGCCATGAGGTTCTCGTTGGAGCGGATTCGTAGAGGCGAAAATACGATCTCAGTGACAGGCAATGTGCTTCGTGATTACCTGACTGACCTGTTCCCGATTCTCGAGCTGGGAACCAGCGCCAGAATGCTATCGATCGTTCCGCTGCTGAATGGCGGTGGATTGTTCGAAACGGGTGCAGGTGGCTCGGCTCCCAAGCATGTGCAGCAGCTTTTAAAAGAAGGTCATCTGCGGTGGGATTCGCTGGGAGAATATTGCGCATTGGTGCCATCGCTCGAATTGATTGCCCAACAAACCAACAATGCAAAAGCCGCCCTCTTTGCCGAGACGCTCGATCAGGCCATCGGAAAATATCTGGAGAATGCGAGGTATCCGTCCCGCAAGGTGAATGAGCTTGATAATAGAGGCAGCACGTTTTATCTCGCTCTGTATTGGGCGCAGACGCTGGCAGCACAGACGAAAGATGCGTCCACAAAAGCTCGATTTGTCAAAGTAGCAAAAGAGATGGAGGCGAATGAAGCGAAAATTGCGGCAGAACTGCTTGCAGCGCAAGGCAAGCCAGTGGATGTCGGCGGTTACTACCTCCCTGATCCCGAAAAGGCGACAAAAGTGATGCGTCCCAGCCCGACTTTTAATGCGATTATTGATGCGATGTAAAAAAAATGGAGTCCATCCGCCTGAGGTGGATGGACTCCATTTTTGCACTTTGAAAGTGCTTATTTCTTACTACCCGATTTTGCTGAATTGAGACATTCACTTTTTGCTTTTCGATTTCATGTAATTGATGAAATCGGTTACGAATATTCTTCTCCAATGAGTTCCTATCAATTCATAAGGAACATGGCGAACATCGATTCTGATTAAATTCTCTCTTGATCGTTTTGTGGGATCAGTAAAGTTTACACCTTTTTCCAGTCCAAGCTTTTTGAACAGCTTTTGAAATTTGTTAAGCAGCACACCATCCCCATGTGGGAGACTAATCCCCATCCTTAACAAGCTATAAACTCCGCTCTTTTTATCATAGATTCCATCGCTAATGCTTATACGACTCTTCAAATCGCAATAACCTTTTATGAAGGATGTTATAATTTTTCTATCTCTTGATTCCAAAATATTTTGCGGGACAAAAGGGACAACCTTGCTTCGACTTATTGGGAGATCAAGATTGATGATTTCATTATAGATGACCGAAGCTTCATCAAATTCTATTTCGATCTGAAAATGATAACCACCGAGATGATTTTTAGATAGCAACTCCTTAGTATTTAGATTCTTGATCAATAGGCTCAAATTCTCAAAAATTCGATCCACATCCTTTTTATGAGCTTCATATTGTGAAATTTTATAATCGCTGATATCAGGATTATAATAAAATCCCTCATAATCTTTGCCTCGATTGGCAAGTCCCCTGAACAAATCAATCGTTAAGACTCTCTTTTTAAGATTTAGTTTGCTATTGGCGCTCATCAATCCTAAGAGATAGGCAAATTCTTCATTCAAAATTTCCTGTTTTGTTTTTATTATCGCATTAGCCTGACTTTCAATTTTTTTTCTGAGCTTCAAAAGCTTTTTATTTTTGCTTTCGGTTGCCTTCACATTCCTGACAAAAGCATTTTGATAAGCATCAAGCAGATCTCCATGATTCAATATATTTATAGAAAATTCCGAGGACCATAGGTCATCAAAATATGCAGAGACAACATGAAAAAAACTATCTTTCTGAAAGCTAATACTTAAATTGCATTCTATATTTTTTTTGATTCCACCAAAAGTAAAATTAGATGATCCGACAATCGCTCGATAGTTATCATTATTAAAGAAGAGGTAAAATTTTGGATGGTAATTACCTGGCAGCTTTTGATCGAGATTTTTAGATTTAATGAAAACTTTACATTCTGAATCTCCTGGAATAGTGGCAAATTCTTCAATCAACTTTTTTTCAGTAATAAATTCTTCGATATCAAAAAGCGCCCTTAATTTTCCATTGTTCCTGAGAAACAATTCAAACTGATTTTTAAACAACTCAAAAGCACGATAGGAGGCATACGCCACGCCCAGGTAAATGGTGTCCGCCCATCCTAACGAGTCGTTAATTGCCCGATAAAAGCTCTCATCAGAATTCTGTAAGATTGCTATTTTCATTTTTTAAAAATGAGAATAAATTCATGGACTTTGTTGATTCGAAATACATACGGGTATCCAAGGGGGCGAAGATTGTTGTACTCCTGACGACGATCCCAAATGATAATATCATCCAAAGTAAATCCGATCTCGGTCATAAATTGAATGGTATCTAAATGAAAGGGATAAAAACGGTCCTTCTTACGTAAATCCATCAAAACGATGCAGCAGAAACCGCCTTGTTGGGTCACATCGAAAACCTGGATGAAAACATTTTTTAAAGCTGATAAGAAGCCATTATAGGATTCAATATTTCCAATGTCAATATGTGAATTGCCGTAGTTTCTTATTTCTTTATTATCTGCGGTTCGTTTTTGGTTCAGTATATCCCAATAGGGCGGCGAGGTAACAGTTAATTGAACCGATTCATTTTTGACCCATTGGGACAGTTCTCTGGCATCACCCTGAATTAGCTCTGGTTCATAATTGTTCTGATCAAATAGACTTAAATAATTCTTTCTTTTGTTGTAAAGTGAAATAAATTCCTCAGACAATTCAATCCCTTTGCTAAATCTTTTTTGATTTTTGGCTGCGATTAAGGTGGAGCCGCTGCCTGCAAACGGATCAAAAATTAGGTCATCTTGATGGCTATAAATGGAAATCAATCGCTCGGGTAACATGATCGGAAATATCGCTGGATGCGCCAGGCCATTTTCTTGCGCTGATTTACGGATGTCTGACCAGATAGAAATTGAATACTGTAGCCAGGTTTTGCCATCAAGCTCTATTTTATCTTTTATCTCAGCCATAACTTGAAAAATATTTCGTTGACCTCATGATCCTAAAAGAATTTCTCTGGCTTGAAATATATGAAAAAGATTAACCATTCGCAACAGAAAACTTATTGAACTTATTTTCACTTCATTAATTTCTTCACTTTGTCAGTAAAATGGAAATTCCGCTTGTTTTCTTCTCTCATAATAATTATATTCAAGTGGAATAAAAAATCAATCGAAGCGGCGGGACTGGTGTCGCTTCACTAGTGGACCAATTTATTTAAGCTCCAAAGCCCTGATGACCCAGTGGGACGTTCCCCGCTCCACGCTTCGATTTGACATTATTATAAAATATTTTAAAATAGTTGTCAAGAATTTTTTTAAAGACCATTTTCTTATGTCTTGCTTTTCTATGATTTTTTTATTATGTTCTGGTTGAATTTTATATTGAGAGGAATGGTATGAATAGCCTAATTAAAAAAATCTCAGTAGATAAAAATATCTGTCATGGCAAACCTCATATTCGAGGTACCAGGATCATGGTGCAACAAATCCTGGATTTATTGGCTGCTGGCGCTACACCATCAGAAATTATCAAAGAGGATTTTCCAGATCTGACCCTGGAAGACATCAAAGCCTGCCTTATGTTTGCCAACCAATTCGTGCGTGATGAAAAAATAATTTTCTATGAAAATAGTGAATTGGAGCTGGTGTGAAATTTTTAGCCGATCATTGCCTTTCGCAGCGCACTGTACATTATTTAAGAGAAACAGGATTTGCAATTACGACTCTCAAAGAGCTTGATAAGCATAAGCTAAGCGATCCTGATGTGTTATCTCTGGCTATCGAGAGAGATGAAATACTCATCACTGAAGATAAAGGCTTCGGAAATATTTTTGATTATCCGCTTTATTCTCATAAAGGAATCATCATAATCATTACAAGGACTCGAAAACGAGAGATGCTTCATTCAATTTTAAAGAAATTTTTATCTGAGTCATCTTTTGAAGAAATATCTGGTAAGCTCATTACAATCGAAGATAATTTAGTAAGGATACGACAATAAAACTAATAATGAAAATTATAAGAAATTTATTCTTTCTGTTTCCAATTTTTATTCTAATTTCCATTCACTCGCTTACTTTTAATAATTTATTCTCACAGCCACGTCTGCTGCAAGATTCTTATCTCACCATCGCCAAAGCCATCACCGACACCGCTTTGGCCGATGCCCAGGCCTATTCCATGCTCAAAGCATTATGCTACGACATCGGTCCCCGACTCTGTGGCTCGCCCCAGGCCGCCGCTGCCGTTGAATGGAGTCGGCAAACGATGATGAAATTGGGACTGGAAAATGTCCATCTGCAGCCTGTCATCGTGCCGCATTGGGAGCGAGGAAAAATTGCAGAAGCCACCATTATCAATTCAACAATCGTGGGAACAGTTCCCATATCAATAGCTGCGCTGGGGGGCAGTGTGGCTACGCCTGAAATGGGAATTGTTGCCGAGGTGATCGAAGTTCAAAGCTTAAAAGAAGCAGCCAGCCTGGGACAGAAAGCACAGGGAAAGATTATTTTTTATAATCGCCCGATGAATCCTAAAACGATGAATACCTTTGCGGCTTATGGCAACGCTGTGGATCAACGAACGCTTGGCGTTATTGAAGCAGCGAAAGTCGGCGCCCTGGCCGTGCTGGTTCGTTCAGCGACGACGAGACTGGATAAAGTCCCTCACACGGGATTGATGCAATACGATGAAAACGTCCCCAGAATTCCCGCCGCCGCCATTAGCACCGTCGATGCTGAACTTTTGAGCAAGCTGATCCAGCAGGAGAAAAATGTTCGGGTACGACTTCGGCTGGATTGTCAGCGCTATCCCAATATTGAATCTGCCAATGTGATCGGAGAAATTGTCGGAACGGAAAAACCAGACGAAGTCATCCTGATCGGCGGCCATCTCGATAGCTGGGATGTGGGTCATGGCGCCCATGATGATGGCGCTGGCTGCGTTCAAGCGATTGAATCACTGCGATTGATTAAAGTTCTGGGATTGAAACCGAAGCGGACGATTCGAGCCGTGATGTTCATGTGCGAAGAATTCGGCATTTACGGCGGACCCGCCTATGCCGATAGCATCAGAAAAAGTGGACTTAAACATATCGCCGCCATCGAAGCGGATCGAGGGGGATTTGCACCTCGTGGTTTTGGCGTTAGCGCCGATGCTAAAATTGTTAAAAAAATCAAAGAATGGGAATACCTGTTCGAGGCAATGGAAGCTGCCAATATTTTTCAGGGCGGCGGCGGACCCGATATTTCGCCGCTAAATGAGATGGGTACCGTTACGATTGGCTTGATGGTCGATTACCATCGCTACTTCGATTATCATCATTCCGCCAATGATGTGTTTGAAGCCGTGAACGAGCGGGAGCTGGAACTGGGCGCAGCAGCGATGGCGATTCTGGCGTATGTGCTGGCGATGGAAGGGGTAGAATAAGGCACGTAGGGTGTAGAGCGTAGGGCGTGGAGCGTCTCGCCCAACACTTTACGCTCTACCCTCTACTCCCCACGCTCCACGACAGGAAACTCCATCTTTTTCATCTCCGCTTCTTTCACCGCAGCCCTGATCAACTCCTGCCAATTTTCGATATTATTTTCCGCAGCCTGAACTTCTTCCAGCTTGGCGTGCGTCTCGGGATTTTTCGGAACCAGGTAGCTACAGCAGTCATCATACGGCTCGGTGGAGATGGCAAACGTATCGATGGCCTTTGCCTGTTCGATAATCCATTCTTTATCTACCCCGATCAAGGGTCGGAGAATCGGCATGGAGACCACTTCTGAAATGGCAGTGATGTTTTCCAGCGTTTGCGAAGCCACCTGTCCCAGGCTCTCCCCTGTAACCAGAGCTTTGGCTTGCTCTTTTTTGGCGATCATTTCGGCAATCCTGAACATCATGCGGCGGTACAAAATCAGTCGCAATTTAATCGGTGCTTGCATGATGATGGCTTCCTGAATTTTAACCAGCGGGACTAAATAAATGCGGCCGGTATATTGGTATCTGGTCAAATGATTTGCCAATCGAATCGCATTATGATAGGATGATTTGTCAGTAAAAGGAAAGCTATGAAAATGAACAAAGATAATGCGACAGCCCCGTGTCATCATTCGGAATGAGGCAACTGGCGAATCGATTCCAGAGGAAAGCAGACTGACTACTTTGCCGCTGCTTCCCACGGGCAAGCCTCGAATTCCTTCATGCCGATCGAAATAAAAGAAGATCCGCTTATTAAAAATCTCGATGTTGCAGGTGAGCTCTGGTGCGTCTAAATCGACTTTTTTATGCAGTCCCATGAAAATTTTTTCGCCAACGATTTGATTGACCTGGACTGAGGTGAATGGATATTGTTTATCTGCCCGCCTCGTGGCAATTTTAAAAGAGCTGAATTTCACATTTTTTAATTTATCATAAACCTGTTCTTTGAGAAGCTGAATATCGGGATCGCCCTGATAAGCAACGCTGAAATGAGCAATTCCGATAACGTCCTTTAAGCGATTGACAATTTGATCCAGCGGCGCATCGACTGCCAGTGGGAGGATAAATCGGCCAAAGTCCATCTTCACTTTTTGATCACAGCAATCTTTCAACGCTTTGTGAATATTATCCCGCAGCTTGCTTTCAAAGAAGCCGCGATTGCCTTTTTTTAAGCCGATTTCGTTGTAATGAATAATAATGAACATTTTATTTTATTTTATTTTATTTTGTTTTGGTTTGACCGAAACCATATTTTACACGCCTAATGGGCTCGCGTTATTAAATGCCTACTAAGTTTTTATATTAGATCAAGCATCGCCTTGAAGGTATCAGTTATCGGGTACATCCAATCATCTGCCAAATTTTCAAATGGTATGCCTGGGAAAAGTTAATCGTCTGGTTAGCTGTCTGAAAGATGATAATAGTAGCCACATATTATATCGCTGGATTTATCCGGCATTTTCTTTTGTGACTTTATTAAATAAAAAAAGGAGTTTGAAAAATTTCAAACTCCTGGCCTTCATTATCAAAACATTTTATTGCTTTTTAGCAGTTTGTTTCTGAAAAAATTTTACTCGTTTCTTTTTCGAGTTTAGCTCTAACTGTTTTAAATACTTCAACACCTGAAACCAGCTTAGTTTGATATATCCGTATTGGGAGGTATTTAATTCTTTCATGATTTTAATACTCCCAAACTCTGGATTTTCAATGACCAGTTGTCTAATTTTGTCTTCGACGCTTTTGTCTTTGGCTTCCGCCTTCATCATTCGCTCTAAGTAGTCGTCCCTTTTGCTGGCCGTCTCTTTTGGTTGTGCAGCCTTCTGTTTAGGAATTGTCGGCTTTTCTTCCTCTGCCAGTACGGGTTGACTCACCTCACCCTTTGATCTGATTTTATCAAAATCATTTATGGCATCCTCAAGCGTGTCGAAAGCTTTTAAAATATAGTGAAACTCCAACAGTTCAAAAACTTCATAAACATCAGGGATCATGCTTACCAGTTTCAGGTCGCCACCCTTTTCACGAATCCCTTTGATTTCGCTTATAAAAATGCCCCAGCCAGCGCTGCTGATATAATCGACATTTCCCAGGTCAATAATAATATTGTAGCAATTTGAATCTAATAACTGTTCAAGCGAGTGCTCTAACTCTGCCGAGGTTGTTGTATCAATATAGCCACCTACCTTGATGACTGAGATGTTATTATTTGCGCCCGCTTGTTTCACTGACAATTGAATTCCTTCCATCGT
>JAEAME010000760.1_pt1 | contig 28823 bp, 27 predicted proteins | sample 8958731 | NCBI WGS metagenome assembly JAEAME01 (sample SAMN16933194, study PRJNA681113) | bioreactor sludge metagenome | isolation source: anerobic bioreactor sludge (Control) | place: India:Bengaluru | collected 2018-10-24 | reverse complement strand
ATATGATGTTAGATAAAATAACTCAACCCAGCATGGAAATTTTATGGCAGAAATATGAATGGCATCTGGATCAGGCCATCGAGGTTATCCGAAAAAGCCTGGATTTTCACATCGATCACATGTGGGAAGTCTTTCCCGAATTGCATCTCGATCTGCTCTGCTACGGTACGATTGAGAAAGGCAGGGATGCCTCCCATGGCGGTGTCGAATTTTATAATTTGTGTATCGATGCCGCAGGATTAGCCACGGTTGCCGATTCTTTTGCAGCTTTGGCGCAGCGGATTGAAAAAGAGCAGCGATTGACATGGGATGAAATTATGCATTTCCTCGATACTGATTGGGCTGGCGCTGAAGGAGAGAAGGCACGCTTGATGATGAAAAATATCCCCCGCTACGGCGGTGGTGGCTCACCTGCCGATGAGTTCGGTTTGAAAATTGCCCAGACCTTCACCCGATTGGTAAAAGCCAGACCGACTCCCAACGGCTATAATTTGATTCCAGGCATTTTCTCCTGGGCTGCCAATATTTTGATGGGCAAAGATGTCGGCGCTACGCCCAATGGACGCCACGCCAAAGCAATGATTTCGCACGGATCCAATCCTGATCCTGGCTTCCGAAAAGATGGAGCGCCATCGGCGTTGGCAGTGACCGTTGCCAGTGTGCAGCCAGGCCATGGCAATACCGCCCCGATGCAGATCGAATTCGATCCTGGCCTGGGCAAAGATGGCGAGAGCCTTGACAAAGTGATCAGCCTGATCAAAACGCATTTTGCACTGGGCGGCACCCAGATCAACATGAACATTGTCGATAAAAATAAAATTCTCGAAGCCCATAAAGATCCGAGCAAATTCCCCGATCTGGTCGTACGGGTGACTGGTTTCAGCGCTTATTTTGGCAGTCTGTCGCCCGAGTTTCGACAGATGGTGGTGGATCGGATTATTGCGGAGGGATAATAATTTTTGGAACACGGATTGAACTGGTTGAACAGATTGAAACGGATTTTTTTAGTGAGGCAGCAGACGTTAAAATAACCAGATGTTTTGGACGACATTTTACATTTCACGTCTCACTTCTGCCGTCTGCCATTTCACGTCTCACACTTTAAGATTGGAGCCAAATGAATTTAACACCCAGACAACGCTTTCTTTCCTACGTACGCAATCACCAAAACGCTCGTGCTATTGTATCACCTTTTCTGCCGAACCCAGGTGTGATACGGCAGACGCTCCAATATTTAAATCTCCCTGTTACAATAGATGACATCAAAAACGAAATCCTGCTTTCCAAACACCTCGATTACGAGCCCATGTTCATGGCAGAATTGAGCAATCTGATTTTCAACTGGCAGGTCGATGAATCCCGCTCTGACGATCAATTTGAAGTATCCGCCATTCCAACTCCCAGAGGCGAATGGGTGCGAAAATTCCCTCGAAAAGAAATCCAATGGAATGATGATGTCCTTTGTCCTGTTCAGACGGAAAAGGATCATGAATTCTTTGTGGCAGTTTGTGAGCAGGTTGGAGATCAAGCTGAACAGATCAGGCAGTATTATCGCCAATTTCGGCAGCGAGTGGGGGAAGATGGCGTGATCGTTTTAGGGCATCCGCATCCCTCATGGCTGGGCTACCAGATCAGTCCGTCACTGATTTTTTATCACTGGACTGATTTTCGGGAGACATTTATTCGCAGCATGGAGGCGCTGTTTGAAGCATCGCTGTTTGTGATGAATATCGCAATGGAAGAGGGCATCGATTTTATGAGTGACTCCAGCTATGGTCTGGAAATGACTTCGCCCCAACTCTTTGCTGAAATGGATTTGCCGTACATTCAAAAATTCGCCCAATGGACGCACGAAAGAAACGGCTTATTCTGGTATCACAATTGTGGCTACACCCGAAAATTGATCATGGATGGAACTTTCAACACCCTGGGCGCTGATGTGATCGAGACGATTGCCCCACCGCCCGAGGGAGATAATGATCTAGCGGAATCCAGAAGATTTATCGATCCCCAAATTTGTACGAAGGGTAATTTTAATTTAACTTTATTAAGAGAAGGCACTCCCGATCAAATTGCTGAGGCGACCCAAAAAATGGTTCGAGCAGTTCATGGCTGGAAGCATATCCTCTCGACGGCTGATGCGGTTTTGCCAGGGACGCCGCCTGAAAATTTTATCGCATTTGTAAAAGCAGCTCGTGAAGTCAGTGAGTGATGTGAAAGTGCCAAGTATTCATCAGCAAAAGCAAATTATTTTTCTTGAATTTTAATGAAAAGAAAAAATAATTTTACCAGCTCTCATTGACATTTCGGATATTCACGTAAAAGTGATTACCCTTTATCAAAGTGGCAATCGTTAGAAGTAACCTGCAGCGAATGAAAAACCTTTTGGGCAGATTCAAAATCGGAAATATTTTTACTCGACATCACTCTAAAAATTATTTATTTTGACTCAGAAAAATAAAAAAGATCAAGATGGATAGGATTACAATACCAAAAGAAGAATATACTCGGTTGCGGAAAGAAAATGAGCTGCTCAAGGACAGTCAATTTTTAAAAAAAGTTGATGAGCTCCTTACCTTGTTATTCCTGGATAAATATCAACTCATCCTGACTGATTATACTGAAAATTTAGCTGAATACTCGTAGAATTCAGTTGATGATTGGGACGAAAAAGAAAGTTAGAGAAAATTAGAACAGCTTGCTGCAATATTTATCCTTTTAAAAGTATCTTTCAAAATAGTCAGTGGTTAAATGTGATTCCTTTCTAAAACAGCATACGATTTTTCTTAAATCCAAAATTTTAATCCCACCCCGAAAAATCCCTTGACAATCTCTCTAAAAAATTCTATTTTAATTGTTCAAAATTTCTAATGGAGGAATTCGATGAACAAAATGCTTTGCCTTATTCTTTCTATAATCCTGCTTGTTTCCTGTGGCAAAAAAGAAGATGGGATTACTGTCAATTTCTGGGCGTTTGGCGGCAACAACGTGATGATGAAATGGGGGAAAGAACGAATCGCATTGTTCAACCAGACACATTCGGAAATCAAAGCGACCTATAACCAGAAAAGCTGGAATTTAATCCGTGAGCTGCTCTACACCAACTTCAGCACGGGCAAGGGGCCTGACGTGATGCAAACACATGCCAGCTATGCCTACGAATTCGGCGGGGGCGGTCATTTTTATCCCATCAATCAATTCTCCGATTTCGAAGAGGTCAAAAGCTGGTATGTCCCTTTTATCCTGGAATCGACCCGCTATGGGGATAATTATTATGGGCTGCCGAGCTCGGCGATCGCTTTTGCGTTGGTCTGCAACAAAGAAATGTTTGACAAAGAGGGCCTCGTGCCTCCGAAAACCTGGTCCGAGTTTCGTGATGTAGCCAAAAAATTGACCAAAGATATCGATGGCGATGGCGTCATCGACCAGTGGGGACTGGTGCTATTGGGCGGCGATCGTGGTGGATTCGCCTATCGCCTGGCGCCATTCATGTTTAAGGCGGGCACTGAATTTTTGACGCCCGATCTGAAAAAAGCAACTTTCAACACGCCGCAAGCCGTTTCCGCCCTGCAACTGTTTGCCGATATGTATCAGATCGACAAATCTATCACGCCTGGATTTCTAGCCTATACTTTGACTGAGATCAACGATCTTTTATGCAATAACAAAGCAGCAATGAGCATCGAAGGGCCATGGTTTTTAGGGCTGGTGAACGAGAAGCGGCCTGGCAAATGTCTTTACACCGTTCCTGTCCCCGTTCCCGATGATCGCATCGATCAGTACCAGACTGCGCCAACGTTGCAGGATATGGTGATGATTGCGGTGAGTAAGTATTCCAAAAATCCCGAAGCCGCCTGGGAAGTTGCCAAATTCCTGCGCAATCCCGAAGCCGATATGGCCTGGGTGCAAATCGATATGGGCGCCATGCCCACGACGAACCATGCCTGGAACAGTCCCGAAGCAAAAAATTTCCATGACATCGATGTCTTTGAAAATGAATTAAAATATGCCAAGCCGTGGCCCCCGCATCCGAATATGATCGTCATTGCTAAGAATCTTATAGCGCCGTATGGCATGAAAGCCGTGATCGGCGAGCTAACTCCGCAACAGGCTTGGGATCAAGCCGTGGTAGAGGCGCAGGCGATGTTGGATGGAAAGTAGTTTATTGGAGTAATGGAGTGGTAGATTGATGGAGTGCAATGCCTTTATGCATTGCACTCATGATGCATAAACAGGCTGTCAATGAACCCATAAAAATTTTAAAAGACGTGTCATTGCGAGGAGCGAAGCGATGAAGCAATCTCTTTAATTATTGGGAATTATGTTAAAGATTGCTTCGGCAAAAAACGCCTCGCAATGACATTAAACCATCAACATTAAAAGAATAAACCATGAAAAAATCCACACCATACTTTCTGCTTGTACCTGCTTTGCTGTTTACGATATTCGTTCTCGTCTATCCTTTAATTCAAAATCTCATCAACAGCTTTCGAGACATCGGTCTGTTCGATGGTACCAAGGGCTGGGTTGGTTTTGCCAATTACTTTCATATTTTGAAAGATAGCCTCTTCTGGCTCAGCTTCAAAAATACGGCGATGTACGCCATCGTGGGAACGGTCTGCTCCCTGCTGTTCGGATTGGGGATTGCCCTGCTGCTCAATATCAAGCTGGGGCGGATCAATAATATTTTCAAATTTATCTACACCATTCCCTGGGTGATCTCCCCTGCTGTGGCTGGCTTTGCCTGGAAATGGCTGTTGAACGATAATTTTGGCATTGCCAATTATTGGCTCATCCAGCTTGGCATCATCAAAGAAGGCATCACCTGGCTGGGCAGTACGGATACGGCATTGGGTAGCGTCATCGTGGCACGCATCTGGCAATTTTTTCCCTTTGCGATGATCATGTTTCTGGCAGGGCTGCAAACCATTCCCCAGGAGCAGTACGAAGCCGCCGATGTGGATGGCGCTTCGAGCCTCAAAAAGTTCATTCACATCACCCTGCCCAACCTGCGATCCGTAACTGGCGTGTTGCTCTTGCTGGGAATCATCTGGAGCTTCAACGATTTCAACATGGTGTTCGTAATGACTCGTGGCGGTCCGATTTATTCATCGATGGTGCTGCCTGTACTGGTCAGGGAATTTTCGTTCATGCAATTCGATCTGGGCAAAGGCTCGGCACTGTCGATCCTGATTTTCAGCATGTTGATTTCGTTGTCATTCATTTATCTCAAAGTTCTCGCTCAAAGGGAAAAGTCATGAAAAAAACACTGATCATCTTTCTAATGGGACTGATCGCATTCATCATTCTCGTCCCATTTCTCTGGACGCTTTCCACCTCGTTCAAGCCGCTGCCCGAGGTGAACAAATATCCACCGCAGTGGCTCAGCCCGCAGATGAGCTTGCAGCCATACAGCGATATGTTCAACTTTCTGCCGTTTTCGAGGTACACGCTCAACAGCGTGGTCATCGCCATTTCAGCAACGCTATTGACGCTATTGATCGGCAGCCTGGCTGCGTTTGCGTTTTCCCGATTTCAATTCAAAGGCAAAGACTTTTTTCTGCTGGTGTTTTTGCTGTCTCAAATGCTACCTGGCGCATCAGTGATCGTTCCGCTGTTCCAGTTGGTGAGAAAAATCGGCCTGTACGATACCTATTTCGGACTCATTTTGACTCATAGCGCCGTGATGCTTCCCTTCGTCATCTGGCTGTTGTATGGATTTTTCAAGACGATCCCGCAGGAAGTCGAGGACGCCGCATTGATCGATGGCTGCTCCCGATTGGGAACGTTCTGGAAAGTGCTGTTGCCTTTGGCATTACCAGGGCTGGGTGCGACTGCCATCTTTGCTTTTTTGAGTTCGTGGAATGAGTTCTTTTTTGCCCTGCTTCTGGCAGAGTCAGATTCAGCTCGAACCATTCCTGTCGGCATCGGACTCTTTGTCGGCGAATACGGCGAAGTCTGGAACCAGATGTGCGCTGCGGCAGTGTTTTTTAGTATTCCCCCGTTGATTTTATTTTCATTGTTGCAGAAAACGTTTGTCAAAGGATTATCCGCTGGAGCATTAAAATAAAATCAAAGAACCTGGAAACAGAATGACATTTCGTCCCTAAAGGGACTTTATGGAATTATTGATTCTGTAACTATAAACATTTAATCCCTACGGGATTTGAACGGAGCAACTTCGCAGCTAAAAATAATATTAAAATTGAGAAAGCTAAATTAATGCATCTCAACCTTGTTCCGTTAGGAACAAAATGTTTATAGCATCTCTGAACGTCAGAGTCCCTTTAGGGACGACACTATCTCATACAAATATCATATTATTGAGGAAAAAATAATTTATGTCAAAAATCGTTTTTATCGGTGCAGGTAGCCTCGGCTTTACCCGAGGTTTGGTTCGTGATCTGATGACGTTTCCATTATTGAAAGATGCTGAAATCGCCTTGGTCGATATCGATGCCGAGCGATTGGAATTCGCCAAAAAGGCTTGCGAAAAAATTATCCGAATGGGCAATTATCCCGCCCGAGTCACGGCTTCGCTGAATCGCCGAGAAGTTTTGAAGGACGCTGATGCCGTGCTCGTCACCATTCTCTGCGGCGACACCAATGTTTGGCAGCATGATATTTTGATCCCCATGAAATATGGCATCGATATCAATGTCGGCGACACTCGTGGTCCCTCGGGAATTTTTCGAGCGCTGCGCACCATTCCCACCATGCTGGAAATATGTAAAGATATGGAAGAGCTCTGCCCCAATGCCATCATGCTGAATTACACCAATCCCATGGTCATGCTCTGCCACGCCATGCAGAAGACCAGCTTCATCAAAGTGACGGGCTTGTGCCACAGTGTCCAGGGAACGGCAGAGATGCTGGCACGCTGGGGGGGAATTAAATTTGAGGAGCTGGATTATGTCTGCGCTGGGATCAATCACCTCGCCTGGTTTTTGAAGCTGGAGCATCGGGGCAAAGACATTTATCCCAGGCTCAGAGACGCCGTGAAAAACGATGAAAAAATTTACAGCGAAGAGCAGGTGCGCAACGAAATGTTTCTGGCGCTGGGCTATTACGTCACCGAATCCAGCGGCCACAATTCCGAATACAACTGGTGGTTCCGCAAGCGACCTGATCTGATTGAAAAATATTGCACCCATAGCACGGGCTGGAATCCAGGGCATCATGCCTTTATTTTGAATGAATACCTTCATGCAGAAAAATACTGGAAGAAGGAATTTCTGGATTGGCTGAACAGCGATCATCCCATTTCTCTGGAGCGGGGTCATGAATATGCCGCTCATATCATCAACGCCTACCTGGGCGGCGAATTATATGAGTTCAATGGCAATGTGCCGAACACAGGACTGGTCACCAACCTGCCCGAAGGTGCCTGCGTCGAAGTCCCTGTCCTTGCCTCCCGCAAAGGCTTCGAGCCGATCCATGTCGGTCGGCTTCCCGATTCCTGCGCCATTCTGACCAACCTCACCGCCCAGACCGAGATGATGGCCGTGGAAGGCTTTTTTCAAGGCGATGCCACGATGATCTATCAAGCCATTGCCCACGATCCGTTGACGGCTGCGAAATTATCGCTGGCGGAAATTAAGCAGATGGTGAGGGAGATGTTTGAGAGGAATCGGGAGCATTTGCCGCAGTTTAAAGAAATCAATCTTTAATATGAATGATCAGAGAAAATCCAGATCTTCAGATTTTTTTATTGACAATCACCTTGAAATATCATAGATTGATAATAAAAAGCAATGAGCAATTAAAAAATTTCAGCGATTTTAAATTTGTATGCTGATCAACTATCAAAAAAATTGTTATGGAGGCAACGATGAAACAAACTCATGCCAATCTTCTCAAAGCCATTGCAGGGGAATCGATGGCAAGAAACAAATACACTTACTATGCTAAAATTGCCGAGAAAGAGGGCTGGTTCTGGATCGCCAAAGTGTTTGAAGAAACGGCGGACAATGAACGGGCGCATGCCAAAGAGGAATTGGAGAAACTTACCGAGCGAACCGAGATGACCAACACCTACGATATTCATCCGCTTGGCACCACACTGGAAAATTTAAGAAATGCCGCCGCAGGTGAAACCTATGAATTCGGCACCATGTATCCTGATTTTGAAAAAACCGCACGAGATGAAAGCCTGCCTGAGCTTGCCACATTTTTCAAATTGGTCGCTGGCATCGAAGCGAAACACGCCGAACGTTACACCATCCTGGCTGACAAATTAGAGAGCGGCACGCTTTATAAGAGCGATAAAGAACTCGAATGGAAATGCCTGAATTGCGGTCATGTTCATAAAGGCAAAACAGCTCCCACCAAATGTCCTTTTTGCCAGAAGCCGCAGGGCTTTTTTATGGGATTGGGTGTGGTGCGTTAGATGATATGCAAATTGGAGGTCATCTGAAATGATATGATGATCTCCAATTATAGTAAATATTTTGAAGTACCTAAGCTTATTAATTCCAACGTTTCCTAGACAACGTTTGAGGTCAGTTGGTATTTTGTACTATGTTGGATAATTTTTATTATGATTTAAATGGATAAGTATAAAATGGTAAATCAGTATGTCCTAAAACGCATTAAGGGAATACAGCAACAATTAATGGCTACTTATCAAGCTACAATCGATCTTTCATCTGCTTCAAAAGGTAATGAAAGGGAATTTTTTATTGATTTATTTTTATCACAAGTGTTACCATCGCACTATCGATTTGGTACTGGTGATGCAACTGATAAGCAAGGTAATCGTAGTGGGCAACTTGACGTTGTTGTCGAATTTCCTTTTTTACCAAGTCTTCCTTTAGCTGGTGGTAGCAAGTATCGGCTTTACCTTGCAGAAAGCATAGCCGCAGTAATTGAAGTCAAATCAAATGCTGCAAATCAATGGGATCAAGTTGTGCAAACTGCAATCAAGCTGAGCAAAATATCGAGAGAGCCTTTACCTTATACTCGTCAAATGTTTGGAGGTGAAGTTACTGTAGGTGGGAAATCTACTTCAATCACTGGAATGCATACAGTTGGAGATGGAATAAAAATAGATGGAAGAAGTGTAACAATAGCTGGAAAAGATATTTCATTAGATAAAATACCAATGTTTGTAGTCAGCTATACAGGGTGGAGTAATATAGAAAGCATAAAGGAAAAAATTGAACAAAATTATGTCGATGGTATTCTAATAATCGATAATGGTTTTTATTTAAGCAACAGGCGATTTGGTAATTTCAAAGTTGAAGGGTCATCAGCACTTTGGGCGTTGATATGTAATTTACATGAAGCAATTTCAATGCTCTCTCGAGTTTCGCTTAACCCTTGGGAATATTTGAGTGATTCATAGGCTTGAGCTTCAATTTATGCCAAATCAAATCTCTGCAATCCAACATCAAGCCACCGAATGGCTCTATCTCTCTGCAAAATTCTACAACGATCCCTTCAACGACATCGAGCTGGACATTATTCTGACCCATTCTGACGGTCAATCCTGGCGTGTTCCAGCTTATTGGGCAGGTGGCAATGAATGGAGTGTCCGATTCGCTCCACCCAGGCTTGGCACTTATAAGATTACTTCCGTTTGTTCGGATCAAACCAATATCGATCTGCATGATCAAAAGAGCACTTTAGAGGTTAGCGATTATCGTGGCGATAATACTTCGTTGAAGCACGGCTCGTTGCAGGTCGACGATTCCAGGCGGACGTTTGCATACGAAGATGGCACGCCATTTTTCTGGCTCGCTGATACCTGGTGGATGGGATTGTGCCAGCGACTGAAATGGCCCGAGGATTTCCAGTTGCTCACCGCCGATCGGGTCGCCAAAGGATTCACGGTGATTCAGATCGTGGCAGGCTTGTATCCCGACATGCCCGCTTTCGATGAGCGGGGCGCTAATGAAGCAGGATTTCCCTGGGACAGGGATTTTGAGCGCATCAATCCTGCCTATTTCGATATAGCTGATCTGCGGATTCAGTGGCTGGTGCGATCAGGACTGGTGCCGTGCATCGTGGGTTGCTGGGGATATTACCTGCCGATGCTCGGCATCCAGAAAATGAAGCAGCATTGGCGCAATCTGGTGGCGAGATGGGGAGCCTATCCCGTGGTCTGGTGTCTGGCAGGCGAGGCGGCCATGCCCTATTACCTTTCGCCCGATAAAGAAAAAGGCAGGGATTTTCAGATCGCTGGCTGGACAGAAATTGGCAGGTACATTCGCCAGATCGATCCCTATCAGCGACTCATTACCATTCATCCGACGCAGGTGGGTCGTGATCAGGTCGAGGACGAAAGCATCCTCGATTTCGATATGCTTCAAACTGGTCACGATGGCTACCGAAGTGTTCCCAACACCGTTGCCACCATCATCAAAGAATACCATCGGAAACCGACCATGCCCGTACTGGTTGGCGAAACAAATTACGAAGGCATCCTTCACAGCACTCAGGCAGAGGTGCAGCGACTGGCATTCTGGTCAGCGATGCTGTCTGGTGCAGCGGGACATACGTACGGCGCCAATGGCATCTGGCAGGTGAATACACGGCAGCAGTTCTATGGAGCTTCCCCTCATGGCGCCAATTGGGGCGACACGCCCTGGGAAGATGCCTTCCAGTTAGCTGGCTCAACGCAACTCGGGCTGGCAAAAAAATTATTAGAGCGATATGAATGGTGGCGTTTCGAGCCGCATCAGGACTGGGTCGATCCCAGCGGCTCATCTGAGAATGTCGATCTCCCGTTCGCTGCGGGAATTCCTGGCAAAGTTCGTATCATTTATTTTTACTTGCCGACCTTCCCCTGGATGCCCCAGCCAATCATTGTCAAAAAAATCGAACCTGATATTTCCTACCAGGCGTTTTTCTGGGATCCACGGACGGGAAAGGAATATCCGCTGGGAATTATCAAACCTGATGTAGAGGGCTCGTGGGAAGTGCCGCTGCAGCCGACGTTGAGTGATTGGGTGCTGGTTATGGAGGCGAAGTGATTAATCAATTTTAAAACTGAAATCAATTCGCCGAATGGTTCTATCTTTCTGGAGAAAATATGTCGATCAATCCAACAACATCGAGCTGGACGTCATTTTGACAGTCAATCCTGGAGTACAAAAATAGAGGAAGGAATAGATGGAAAACCAAACCCAATTTCTGATTATCTTAATAGCTTATTTCTCGCTGTTAATTCTCTGGGGACTCTATCAAGGTCGAAAGGTTAAAACCGATTCCGACTATTCCATCGCGGGAAGAAAATTGCCGGGCTGGGCAGCCGCCTTATCGGAACGAGCCACTGGCGAGTCGTCCTGGTGCTTATTGGGATTGCCTGGCGCGGCTTATGCGACTGGATTGACGGAAATCTGGACGGCGTTGGGATGCGTGGTTGGAATTATCACTGCCTGGGTTTTAATTGCCTGGCGACTGCGGGATGAAGCTGAAAAATTTGAGGTGACTACCTTCACTGATTATATTGCCAAACGCCATGGCGATATGGGGAAATGGATTCGGATTATTGGCAGCGTGACCATCGTATTTTTCTTCTTTTTCTATGTCGGCGCCCAATTTCTTGGCGGCGGCAAAACCTTTTATACGATGTTCAAACTGAATCCTAACGTGGGAATGTTAATCACTGCGCTGATTATTATCCCCTACGCCAGCTACGGCGGATTTCGAAGTGTGGTTTACACGGATGTGGTCCAGGCGATCATTATGATTACGACATTGCTGGCCGGGCCGCTCGTCGGTATAATTTATCTGTCAACTCATGTTGACCCCAGCTTTTTTGCCACCACGATACCGCAAGCGTTGACCAAAGCGGGTGCCCAATATACTTCGCTGACTGGCGCAGCATCGGGATTTTCCGCAGGAATTGTCATCGTGGGCGGCTTCTCCTGGTTTTTCGGGTACCTGGGCGGGCAGCCACAATTGAGCACCAGGTTTATGGCGATCAAAGATCCAACTCAGGCAAAAATTGGCAGGAACATCGGAATCGCATGGACTCTTATTGCCTATATGGGCGCGCTGGCGATTGGCTGGATTGGAATCGGACTATTTGGACCCGATGGTCTGACAGACAGAGAATTTGTGATGCCTCTCGTCATGCTGAAAATTTTCCCACCAGCAATTGCTGCATTACTTATTACAGGAGCAATTGCTGCCATGATTTCGACGGCAGACTCCCTGCTGATTCTTTCCTCGACGGAATTATCAGAAAATATTTTAAAGCCGCTCAAGAAAACAAAGGGGGATGGCATTAGCGACCTCGCCCGCTCCCGCATCGTGACCGCTGCTTTAGCAGCCATTGCGCTATTATTGGCTTATGTTTCGCCATCAAAACTCATTTTCACCATTGTCGGTTATGTGTGGGCCGGCGTAGGCGGTACGTTTTCGATCGTGATTTTATTTACGCTGTTCTGGAAAAAATTTCATAGCAAAGCTGCTTTGATAACCATTGTCACTGGAATGCTTTTTACGATTATCTGGATCAGCACAGGACTGGATGCGAAAGTGATTAGCGCACGGGTGATGACGTTTTTGGTGGCAGGGATGGTAGCAATCATTTCGACCATTGTACTTAAACCTAAATTGAAACAATAATTCAAATTTCTATTTGTAAAATTGACTACTCAATACTGTTTGAAAAACTTGTTCTGTTTCGATACTTCGCAAGTGCTCTCACAAAATTTTTGTCACACTAAAGTGCTTTTTCCGTATCTTTGTTTGACCGCAAACCTTGGGAATTTTGGGGGAGTGAAAAAGTGTAAAGGAAATTCGATATCATGAAAAAAATATCCAATGAATGGCTGCTGATTATCGCTTTAGCTTTTGTCAAACTCGCTATCCATTTTTTAACAAATACCAACTACGAGTTGCATCGCGACGCCTATCTCTATTTAGCTCAGGGCGATCACCTGGATTGGAGCTTTTTATCGGTACCGCCGACAACGGCAGTCATCGGCAACATCACCCGATTTTTGTTCGGTGATTCGGTGTTTTCCATTCGTCTGTTCCCCGCCATCATCGGCGCTGCCTCGGTGATCATGATCGGTTTGATCATCAAAAATTTAGGCGGGAAAATATGGGCGATTCTAATTGGCTGCACCGCTTTCATCGTGTCCCTTGCATTCCTGCGAAGCAATACGCTTTTTCAGCCAGTATCGTTCGATGAATTTTATTGGTTACTCAGCACCTATTTTATCCTGAAATTAGTTCAAACTAAAAACCCCAAATTCTGGATTCACCTGGGAATCACCTGGGGGCTGGCTTTTTTAGCCAAGTATAATATTGGATTTCTGATCCTCGCCTTTGGCGTGGCGTTACTATTGACTTCCGATCGAAAGCTGTTCCTTTCAAAATATTTTCTCTACGGATCAGCGCTGGGGTTGCTGATTATTCTTCCCAATCTGGTCTGGCAGTATCAGCATAAATTTCCCTTCGTTTATCACATGACCCGGCTCCGCGAGACACAATTGGTTCACGTCCGAATTAGCGATTTTCTCATGGCGCAAGTGCTGATGAATTTTTCGAACCTATTGGTCTGGCTGTTAGGATTGGCATTCCTTCTTTTTTTCAAAGCCGGGAAAAAATATCGCGCCTTCGGCTACACCTACCTGGCTGTCCTATTCCTCTATATTTTGTTGAAAGGAAAAGGCTATTATGCCCTGGGAATCTATCCCATTCTTTTTGCCTTCGGCGGATTCGCCATTGAAAAATATCTTGCCGGGCGATGGAGCTTTTTGAAGCCTATTATTTTGGCTCTGATGATTCTGACCACGCTGCCGCTGCTTCCATACAGTTTGCCGGTGCTGCCACTGGACAAAATGGTCGCCTATGGTGAAAAGTCAAAACGGTTCGGCGGCGAGGGTGCATTGCGTTGGGAAGATGGTCGAATTTATCCATTGCCCCAGGATTATGCGGACATGACGGGTTGGAAGGAATTGGGAGATATTGTTATTAAGGCGTACCAAAGTTTGAGTGATTCAGAGAAAGTCGATTGTGCGATTTATGCTGAAAATTATGGTCAGGCTGGGGCGATTAAATATTACGGCAAAAAATATAAATTGCCAGAGCCGATATGTTTTAGTGAGAGCTTTTTGTTCTGGGCGCCCGACAGCGTCAAGTTTCATACGCTGATTTATGTGAACGATGATAAGAGAGAGGTTTCCTACTATTTTACAACTGTGGAGTTGGTTGGACGAATTACCGATCCGTATGCCCGGGAGATCGGCACGCCTGTTTGGCTCTGTCGAACGCCTCAAAATGGGTTTGAACAATTTTATGCTGCTAAGGTTAAAGGAATCAAAGATCAATTCCGGCGCAATCGATAACAGGATTTTCTTTGATAAATTTGTTCGTTACGATCAAGAATTTCAGCGATGCTTGTCATTGCGAGCGAAGTGAAGCAATCTCTTTCGACAAAAGATTACTTCGCTCCACTTCGTTTCGCTCGTAATGACTGGATTTTGAAAATTTAATCCGTATCAAGTATAACTAACCAATGAGGAGGAGGAAAAATGTTAACCACAAAACGAGTCATTATTGCCACCATCTGCGGATTTGTGTTTGGCATCGTTTGTATGTTGTTCGCCAGTTCAAATCCCGATCCGACTCAAACAATAACTACTACTTTGAAATGGACGATCATCATCAGCCGCACCATGCTGGGATTCACCATCGGCATTAGCGCCATCCGATGGAATTGGTGGCTGCATGGCATAATTTTAGGCGCGGTTGCCAGCATACCCATGGCAATCCCGATCCTTGACCGCCCGGCTATTGCCATCAGCAGTGTCGTGATGGGAGTTATTTATGGCTTCCTGACTGAGTTGATTACATCGATTCTATTTAAAGCCAAATCGGCCGCAAGATCGTAAGCTGGAAAGAGCTAAACCTTCGAGGCTGCTAAAACCTCGAAGGTTTATTTTTCAGAATATTGAATAAAGAGTGAAAGTAAATGAAATCCCAAACCGAATACCTCTGGTTCAATACTTCTCTAAAAAGAGAATTCATCAACATCACCCATGAAGTTGAAAGAGTGCTGAAAAAAAGCGGCATCCAGGAAGGCATGATTTTAGTGTCTGCCATGCACATCACGGCTGGCGTTTATGTGAACGATGCGGAATCGGGCTTGATTCAGGACATTGAAGATTGGCTGCAAAAATTAGCGCCCGATGGGGTGGATTATCGCCATCATCGCACGGGCGAGGTCAATGGCGATGCCCATTTGAAAAATTTGCTCATCGGGCATCAGATCATCGTTCCCGTTACCAAAGGCGAGCTCGATCTTGGTCCCTGGCAGCAGATTTATTACGCCGAGTTCGATGGACAGCGCCGCAAACGAGTGATCATTAAAGCGATGGGAGAATAAAATAACATGGCAAAAATCATCCGAATCGCATTGGCTCAGATCAATGTGACCGTCGGCGCTCTGGCTGGCAATGAACAGAAAATAAAGAACTCCATTCAAAAGGCAAAGGAATGTCAGACTGATCTCATTGCTTTTCCAGAATTGGCTATTACGGGTTATCCGCCAGAAGACCTGCTGCTTCGCCCTCAATTTGTTCAGGATAATATCGATTGCCTGCAACGGATCGTCTCTGCAACCAAAGATATCACTGCCATCGTGGGATTCGTCAATCGGGAGAAGAACAAATTATTCAATGCGGCGGCGATTATTTCTGATGGCAAATTGATCAATGTTTATCATAAAATTCACCTGCCCAATTACGGCGTGTTCGATGAAGAGCGCTATTTTGAAGCGGGTGATCGCCCCCTGATTCTGGAATTGAACGATATCAAAATTGGCGTCAGCATTTGTGAGGACATCTGGATCCAGAATAGCGTGATTGAAACCCAGGCGCTGTCCACTGGTGCGGAGATTATTCTGAATATTTCGTCCTCGCCCTATCATTCGGGCAAGGTGGAAGCGCGGGAAAATTTGCTCAAAAATAACGCGGTGAACAATCGCGCTATCGTCTGCTATGTGAATCTGATCGGCGGGCAGGATGAATTGGTGTTTGATGGGAATAGCCTGGTGGTAAATGAGCAGGGTGAAATTTTAGTTCGGGGCAAGCAATTTGAAGAAGATTTGATTTTGATTGATATTGACGTCACCAATCTTCAGCAGGTCCGTTCCGAAGATGAATCCTATCAGCAGCGAAGGCAGAAATTCGATCCCCCATTTAAAATTGAATTGGTCGATCTCCCGATTCAACAAAAAAATCATGCCGATAAAAAACCAAAAATCACCAGAGAAAAGCGAACGAAGCTCGATCCGATTTCCGAAGTTTACCAGGCGCTGGTGCTAGGAACCAAAGATTATGTGCGAAAGAATGGATTTAAAAAAGTCGTTTTGGGTCTCAGCGGCGGCATCGATTCGGCGCTGACCGCGGCGATTGCCGTCGATGCCCTGGGTGCGGAAAACGTCATCGGAGTCAGCATGCCATCGGTCTTTTCTTCTCAAGGCAGTCTCGATGATGCGGCGCAATTGGCCAGCAATTTGAATATCAAAAATCTAATCATTCGGATTCAGGATACTTTTGAAGCCTATCAAAATATGCTCAAAGATAGCTTCGCAGGTTTGCCATCCGATATTACCGAAGAAAATATACAGGCGCGGATTCGGGGCAATATCATCATGGCGCTGTCCAACAAGTTTGGCTGGCTGGCGCTGAGCACTGGCAATAAAAGCGAAATCAGTGTCGGCTATTGCACGCTGTATGGCGACATGGCGGGCGGCTTTGCCGTAATCAAAGACGTGCCCAAGATGCTGGTTTATCAACTGTCAAAAAAATTGAATGAGGCACGTGGGTGTGAAATCATCCCGCATAGCACGATGATCAAGCCGCCCTCGGCTGAGCTGCGCCCCAATCAAAAGGATGAAGACAGCCTCCCTCCCTACGACATTTTGGATCCGATTTTAGCTGAGTACGTGGAAAAGGATGCGACCATCGAAGGAATCGTCGCGCTCGGTTTTGATGAAACAGTTGTAAAAAAAGTAATCCGTTTGGTGGATCTGAGCGAGTACAAACGTCGGCAGGGCGCGCCAGGTGTTAAAATTACCCCGCGAGCGTTTGGCAAGGATCGAAGGATGCCCATTACGAATCGGTATCGGTTTTGACCACTTAAACACAAATTAGCCCACAGAAATGTAATCCCACAGAATTGAAAATTGGAAATTCATTTCTGTGGGATAGCAATTCTGTGGGAGAAATTTTTGAGTAATTTGATCATTTAAAAGGTAAGATTCACACTTGATTAACGATTTTAGAGTTATTACGTCGTTAAATTGGAAGCAAAAATACAAAGAGCGAAAAGCGAGATGCTAAAAGCCAAAAGCGAAAAACCAATCACCCTACAAGAATGCCAGCAACTCGTCGATGAATGGATCAACACCATCGGCGTGCGCTATTTCTCTGAATTGACCAACCTGGCGCAATTGGTCGAGGAAGTCGGCGAAGTCGCCCGCATCATGTCACGGACTTATGGCGATCAGAGCTTTAAAAAATCGGATGAGGAGAAAAAATTATCAGAGGAACTGGCTGATGTGTTGTTTGTGCTCATCTGCATCGCCAATCAAACTGGAATAGATTTAACAGAGGCGTTCTGGCAGGGCATGGAAAAAAGAACCAAACGGGATCAGGAACGACATCGAGCCAATGAGAAATTAAAAAAATAATTTATTTTTAAACACGAAGTCTCAAAGGAAAAAGAAGACACAAAGTATTTTAGAAATTAGATCAATAATGGTGGAAGCTGAAAGAAAAAATTGTCCAATAGTCAGCGTCATCATTCCGACTTTCAATCGGGCGTCATGGCTGATTGGGGCTATCGATTCGGTGTTGAATCAGACTTTTCAGGATTTTGAGCTGATCGTTGTTGATGATGGCTCTACGGATGGGACTCTAGAAATGGTGGCTGAATATGGGGATCGGATTCAATATTTTTATCAGCCCAATCGAGGACCAGCGGCTGCCAGAAATTTGGGAATCAAAAAGGCAAAAGCTGACTTGATTACTTTTCTGGATTCGGATGATCGTTGGCTCAAAGGGAAGCTCCAAACCCAGGTCGATTTGACGAGAAAAAATCCAGCAATAAAAATTTGCTACACCGACGAAATCTGGATCAGAAAAGGAGTCCGTGTCAATCAGAAGAAGGTCCATCGAAAATACTCCGGCTGGATTTATCAGCAGTGCCTGCCGCTCTGCATTATCAGCCCATCGTCAGTAATGATTCATCGGGAAGTATTTGACAAAGTTGGACTGTTTGATGAAGACTTTTTAGTCTGCGAAGATTACGATCTCTGGCTTCGAGTCAGTCGCCTCTTTCCGATTACTTTTATCGATCAGCCTTTGATCATCAAAAACGGCGGTCACGAGGATCAGCTCTCCCATCAGCTCTGGGGCATGGATCGGTTTCGGATTAAGGCATTAGAAAAAATGTTACAGGAGAACTCACTTTCAGGCGATGATAGAAATGCGACTATTGGAATGCTGAAATACAAATGCCAGATTCTGGCAAATGGCTGTTATAAGCGGGGGAAAATGGAAGAGGGAAATTGTTATTTGGCTAAAATAAAAGCGTACTCTAACGGCAACTGATTCAATAGTTATGTGTCTTATTTTCCCTTCGAGTCTTCGTGTTAAAAAAGTAAAGATAAAAAATAGGAATCTGACTCAAGATGAACAAGCCAGCATATAAACAAGTCCCTATCAATCAAATCGATTTCGATGATCAAAGTTACATTTTTACTTTCGAGCCGCTGCTTTTACCTATAATTAATTCTATAAAAAAAATCGGTCTCATCAATCCACCCATTCTTGAAGAAACATCTGAAAATAGTTATCGAATCGTGACGGGATTAAAGCGGATTCTGGCTTTGAAGCATCTGAAAAAAGATCGATTCCCCGCCCAAATTTATGAATCGGCAACTCCGGTTCCAGTTCTTGATCTTTTTTTGATAAATCTTTATGAAAACCTCGGGACTCGAAATTTAAATGAGATTGAAAAATCCATCATCCTCCATAAATTGGTTCATCTTTTTCAGGTTCAAAAAGATGAGGTCATTTCAGAGGTTCTGCCATTATTGAATGCTGGCGCAACCGAAGCGGTGCTGGATCGTTATTTGAAATTGGTCTATTTAGAAGACAATATTCGACTCGCCATTGCCGAAGATTTCATTTCGATCGATAATGCCCTCGCCTTGCTTGAAATGTCACGGATTGATCGCCAATCAATTTTTGACCTGTTTCAACGATTGCAATTGGGAAAAAATAATCAAAAAGAGCTGTTGCGGTTGTTGACTGAAATATCGAAAATAAACGGCCAATCCGCCGATCAGCTATTGAGCCAGAATGAAATTCAAGCTATCCTGTCAAATGAAAAAATTACATCGCCCCGCAGGATCGAGCACATTAAAGATGTGCTGAAAAGAATGAGGTATCCACAGTTTTCCCGGGTGGAAAGCGATTTTCAAAATTTAAAAAAGGATTTGAAATTGCCGCCTCAAATTATCCTGCGACCACCACCGTTTTTTGAAGGCGAAAAATATACGATGGAATTCAGCTTTAAAAATCAGGCTGAATTTAACAAGCGTATCGAAATCTTAGCTTCAATCGCGGCCGGGAATAAATTGGCTGAGCTAAAAAAACTGACTTAAAATTATGGCATATCAACCCTATCGTCCTTCAAAAATATTTGTTGAGAAGCGGATTTTAGATCATCCGGTTACACGTCGCATTCTATCAAAGCTCGACCACCTTGTTCCAATTCTATTCGATGATCTTTCCAAATTCATCCTGGAGAATGCTTCCATTCATCAAAAGAACGAAGGCAACAAACCGCTGGTATTGGCTTATCAGAAAAGTGAATTTTTAAAATGGTGCCCCGGCACCCGAAATTATATCTGCTGCGGCTACCAGATTTTAAATCTGATTAATAACTGTGAGATCAATTGCAGCTATTGTATTTTGCAGGGCTATCTCAACAGTCCGTTCATCATCCTCTATGTCAATATCGAAGGTTTATTGGTTGAGCTGGAAGAAAAATTAGCCAGGCAGCCGGACAAAATTTTCAGAATCGGCACTGGCGAACTGGCGGATAGTCTCAGCACCGATCATCTGACGAATTATAGCTCCCAGCTTGTTTCCTTTTTTGCCGATAAAAAGAATGCTATTATTGAATTGAAAACGAAAACAACGCAGATAGATAAATTTGTTCATCTCAATCACCAGGGACGTACGGTAGTAGCCTGGTCGCTTAATACACCAAAAATGATTTCAACAGAAGAAACATCAGCGCCGACATTGGAAGAGCGACTGACAGCGGCAGAACAATGTCAGCAGGCTGGCTTTCGGTTGGCTTTTCATTTTGACCCGATGATTTATTATGAAGACTGGGAGCAAGATTATCAGGCAGTAGTCAAAAAAATATTTGAAAAAATTGATCCGCAAAAAATAATCTGGATTAGCCTCGGCGCGTTGAGATATCCGCCACATCTCGATCAAATTATCCGAAGAAATCATTCCGCCAGTAAAATTGTTTATGGCGAATTGTTCCCGGGTAAGGATGGCAAGCTACGCTATTTCAAGCCGCTGCGGGTGAGGATGTTCAGCAAAATGTATCAGTGGATAAAAGAATTAGCTCCTGATGTGTTTGTCTATCTCTGCATGGAAAGCTCGGAAGTGTGGCAGAAGTCGTTCGGCTGGACGCCAAAAACCAGTGCGGGGTTAAAGCGATTGATGGATAATTTGATTTTAAAATAAAAAAGGGAAACCGAAACTCAAAGCTGCGATGTCCTGGGTGAAGTGTTCCGGTTTCCCATTTTAACTAATTTTTATTCAATCTCGCTGATCAAAATATAGGAATCTTATTTTTTGTCTTTTTCCTTGGGATCTTTGATTTCTAAAGCTTTTCGAAGCCGATTCAAAATTTCATCCATTTTTTTTCGCTCGTCCCGAATCTTTTGAAGCTCTTCTTCAGCGTTTTCAATCTGCTTTCGTTCTTCCGCAATTTCCTGGGTAACATCTTTCTTCTTTGTTTCTGGAGCAGTCGATTCAAGAATTTCTTTTTGCTCAAACCGGCCTTTTAGTTTTGAAACCAGATTTATTCTCAAGCTCAAATTAATTCTCCAGGTTGGATAAGTTGGCAATACATTCGTGGTAAACGCTGGCAGCAAATAGCTTTTGCTCGATTGCTGTTTCGAGAGACGGAAGTCAAAACCACAAGCCACGGATAGCCAATAAAAAGCATTGTAATTGATTCCCGGAGTAATATACAAATAATTGTGGCGACTGTAAGCGACAGGCGGAGGCTTGGTAATATTGTAATTTCCATACAGCTCAACAGAGAAATCGAATTTTGTCATTGGATAAATTACACCCATTCCGGCGTATAGCTCACGAGAATTCGTTTGATTGACATAGGTAATACCTTCTTCGGTGAATTTTTTACCTTTATCATTATGATCAATGATTCCCAAATTCAAGTGAGCGTTAAGTCCATCTTCAGGATAGAGCGGATTTTTGGAATAGGACAGCAATCCCAGCACACCAAATTCAACTCTGCCGGCAGAATATGGCTCCAACAGAATATTATGATGTTTCGCAAGCGGAAGTCGGATTGTAAGTGCAGCACCGAAATTTATAGGACCAGCCTGTGCAGGAAATGAGCCAGCTTTTACTTTCAGAAACAGATCATCGGGAAAATTGTAGCCGCTTCCGCCTTTATGATTGTCCTGATATAAAATCTGGGATACACCGATCTGGTAATGCTTTCCAAGCCCATAATTTAAATTCAAGCCTCCCTGTATATCCCAAAATGTGACTGCATTGGCAGAGTTGTTTGCAGCCGAGAAAGTCTTGTTATTGAAATAAAACCGTGAATTGCCTTGAAAAGTTAAATCACCCTTTGGCAAATTCCACGCTGTTGATAAATATAAAGGACCTCGATTCCCTTGCTCGGACCCGGCAATGGCAAAGCCAAAATTAAGGCTGCAAACCAGAAGAGTGAGGAAAATTCGGCTAAAATTTTTCATATCCCCTGCCCATTTGATAATATCTCGAATTTGTTCCTTCAAATTTAATAATGATTATCAATTTATAGAACATGCTATCAAGATAACTATTGATTTTCCTACAAGTTTTATGCCATTCTATGAACCGATGACGTGAAGACATCAGCTATTCAATTATAGAAAAGCTACTTGGGCGTTTTTCCCCTGTGTAAGCTTTATATTTTCAATATAAATTAACGAAGGAAGTTTCTCATTTATAAAAACGTTAAGTTTTTATGATCGAGCTTTTTCCAGTTGAGAGAATACCAGCTAATTGTTTTATTTTGAAACATTGTGATATATTTCTTGTTTCATGCTGAATCCAGAATTGAACCTATTGAAACTTTATCTTAATAAACTTTTATTAATATTTCAAAAAGACCTTGACAAATTCAGAATAATTATTTAGCTTAATTGGAATTTTAGAAAAAACTTAATCAGCTACGGGGATTTGAAAAGGCGGTGTGGTGATGAAAATTAGCAGATCATTCTCTTTTGGTATTTTGATTGTTCTGATTTGTAATTGGAACCTGTTTTCGCAAGACATCGAGGGGCGCTATGGAGTGGGAATAGCGGCGTCCCCAATTAAGATGGTTGGCGGACAAGTCGATAGATCAACGATTGATCAATGGGCAGGGGTCCAATTTAAATATGGTATTTCTTCTCGAGTAACGCTCAATTCCAGCCTATCGTATGGCTGGGTTTACCCACGAGACCCGGAAGGCTCCCATTTTCAAGCGACTGGGAATTATAAAACCGAGCTAATTCCTCTCGATCTGAACATGACGTATTATTTTATGCAGCAATCAACCGTCAGTCCATTTATATCATTTGGTAGCGGACTTATCGTATGGGATATTCGACATTTGGAGGGCAATATTTCCACATTTTCCCGCGGGAAAAGCTTGAATGGCAGCCATCTTGATGCGACATTGTCCAGTGGCTTAGGAATTGAGTTTTTTTTAACCCCTGACTATTCTTTTAGTTTGTCGTTAAATTATAAACGCATTCTAAAAGGCAATGAGGATACTATTGGCTTCGGTGATGATGGTAATAATGGAATCGCTGAGCTGCGATTTGGCGTATCTTATTGGTTTGGTGGATTTAAAGATCAAGACAAAGATGGCATTGAAGATAAACTTGACCAAGACCCTTTACATCCTGAAGATTTTGATGGATTTCAGGACACTGATGGATTGCCAGATTCCGATAACGATAACGATGGGATTTCAGATGCCAAAGATAAAGCGCCCAATCATCCAGAAGATATCGATGGGTATCAGGATAAAGATGGCGTTCCCGATCCGGATAACGATGGCGATAAAATTCCAGATGTGAAAGATAAATGTCCCAATCAGCCAGAAGATAAAGATGAATTCGAGGATAGCGATGGCTGTCCCGATTTTGATAATGATAAGGATAGCGTTCCTGATAGTATGGATCAATGTCCCAATTGGGCAGAGGATTTTAACGGCTATATGGATGATGACGGCTGTCCGGATGAGAAACCCGAATCAAAACCGGATCCCATCGAACAAGGCAAGAGCATTCTTCTCAAAGGAGTAAATTTTAAATCAGGCAGTGCCTGGTTAATGCCTGAATCTTTTTTGATACTCGACGACGTCGTCAAAACTTTAACCGAATACCCAGCGATTGAAATAGAAATTCGAGGTTACACTGATGATATTGGAAATTTCGCGTCAAACCAACGGCTATCGGAACAGCGTGCCTATGCGGTTAGAAAATATTTGATTGATAAAGGCGTAGATCCCCAGCGACTCAAAGCAATTGGATTTGGAGAGCAAAATCCTATAGAGAGTAATTTAACTCCAGAAGGAAGAACTGCCAATCGCCGTATTGAATTTGCTCGAATAAAATGACACGCTGGATAAGGGCTTGTCTATCTTGACCAGATCATATTAATTGCTTTCTATATTGCACAGGGGGTAGTTTTAGAGGATGTCAATTTTGCATTTGATTAAGTCAGCTGTCCAAGCATCCCGGTGACTTGATTTTTTTTAGAGAAAATTAATTTTTCTATTGATTAAAAGTCCTGAGATGCTTATTTTTTGTCATAAGAAAAATCTATTAAATTGACATCAGGAAGCCATATGAATTATGTGAAAGGATAAGAGTATGGACTATTTAATCGATCAGTTAGTTATTGAGAATACGACAAAAATTATTTTATTGGTAATGGATGGAGTTGGTGGATTGCCCATGCCTGGCAAAGCCGGCACCGAATTACAGGTGGCAAAGAAGCCCAATCTGGACAAACTTGCGGCTGACTCAATTTGTGGTTTATTAGATCCAATTTTGCCCGGCATAACCCCCGGAAGCGGACCAGCTCATTTTGCACTATTTGGTTATGATCCAATCGAAGCCAACATCGGACGAGGGGTTCTGGAAGCGGCCGGAGTAAATCTGCCACTGACCGATCGCGATGTGGCGATCCGAATTAATTTTGCTACTTCAGATAAAAATGGGAATATTATCGATCGTCGCGCTGGAAGGCTGGATACCGAGACCAATAAAAGAGTGTGTCAGAAAATTCGGGAAAATGTCTCTTTAGCGCCGGACGCTGAAATTATTATTGAAACCGTAAAAGAGCACCGCGCTGCGCTTATCATCCGAGGCGATAATCTTGGCGGCGATTTGATCGATACTGACCCACAGAAAATAGGCATTCCGCCCCTGGCGCCGAAAGCATTGAATCCAGAGAGTGAAAAAACCGCGAAATTGACCAAGCGCTTTTTAAACCAGGCTCATCGTGTAATAGCTGACGAAGCCAAGGCAAATACGATTCTGCTGCGTGGTTTTGCCAAACATCGTCCCTATAAATCCATGATGGAGCGATTCAAGCTGAGATGTCTGGCAGTCGCCAATTATCCCATGTATCGCGGCGTCGCCTTTCTATTGAATATGGATTTGCATCCAGTTCTGCCGGATGTGAAATCCCAGTTTGAAGCGGTGAAAGCAAATTATGATAAATACGATTTCTTTTTCGTTCATTTCAAAGCCACCGATGCCCGCGGTGAGGATGGAAATTTTGATGAAAAAGTGAAAGTCATCGAAGAAGTGGACGCGCTCATTCCAATTTTAACGGCATTGAATCCCGACGTTTTGGTGGTCACTGCTGATCATTCCACGCCGGCATTGATGAAAGCGCATAGTTGGCATCCCGTACCGGTGTTGCTGAAATCAGCCTTCTGTCGTACTGATTCAGTCACTCGCTTCGATGAAATCTCATGCATTCAGGGTGGATTGGGAAGAATGCCCAGCATGAATCTGATGCCCATCGTTCTGGCGAATGCCCAGCGGCTGGCGAAATTTGGGGCTTGATTGGGTGATTAGGTAATAGGGTAATTGAGGTAATAAGGTAATCAGGTGCAATCCTGCAAACCAGATTCCCTGTATGAATCTGGTTTGCTCAATCATTTTATATTTTAAAAATTAGTGGGGAAAATATGAAAAGATTTTTGGTCATTATTTTTTTGCTGATGCTGACTGCTGTTGGGCATGGCGAAAATTACCTCCTGAACGGTGGGCAGAAATCACGGATTCAATATCGGATGGAACAGACGGTGCAACCAAATCCAGCGATACAAACGCTTTATTTGAGTTTCGTTGTACCAGCTTCGTATCAATCTCCCACGTATAATCAGAAAATTGTTGAGGTAAATTTTGATTATTCTCCTCGCCCTGATAATAGGGAGGAATTTGTTGATAAAAGAGGGAATAAAGTCATAAAAGTAAGCTGGCAAAAACCATCGGGTACCATCACAACGGCTGTTTCGTTAATTACGGAAAACAAAACTATTCTGCAGCAGTTAAAGACCAGCGCAGCTTTTCCACCGCAGAATATACCAGCGGATGTTCAGCCATATTTGAATGCCACCGATCAGGTGCCAATGAATCATCCAAACATCGCTGCCAAAGCCCGGGAAATAAGTGTTGGCGCCAAAACCGAATTTGATGCAGTTCAACGGATTTTAAGCTGGGTGATCGATCACATGAATTATGTTCTGGTCCCGCCGGAATACGGTGCGCTGTACTCATTTCAAACCGGCAAAGGGAACTGCCAGAATTATTCCCACCTATCGGCGGCTCTCATGCGAGCGATGGGAATTCCAGCCAGAATCGTGAATGGGATTACTTTAGAACAGCCTTACACCATCAAAATGGGCAATCGCAGCATGACTTTGAAAATGGCAGAAGGCCGCCATTCCTGGATCGAAGTCTATTTCCCGGATTTGGGATGGGTGCCTTTCGATCCGCAGCAGACTCAATTATTTGTCAGTAATCGTTTCATTCGGGTTGAAGTTGGCATGGACAATGAAGAAACTTCCCAGGACGGCTTGATTCGTTGGACGCAATTGAGAGGCGATTTGGTCTCACCCCATTTTGAAGAGACTATCGAGGCATCGTTCGCCTCGGACAACGTCCAATTGCTGGCGAAACAGGAAAATTATGGACCGAAGAAACTGTTGCTGACCCCTTCTGTGGAAACTACCTTCAAGCCAGTCGTGGTCGCCATCAAAGAGCCGGAACCAGCGCCAAAAATCCCACCAGAGCAATTGGATCGGCTGGTATATTCAAAGCCTTATTTGTTTGGTAATTTGGAATTTCCAAAAGATGCGGATTTTTTGGCTGTACGAGGTCCCGCACAAAAGGTAACTGGCAATGATTTTGAAATGCGGAAAAACTTTCTGGTTGAGACCGCCGAATACGTCACTGAGCAGGCGCAATATGCCCAGATGTTTGTATTGAATAAGCCGATGGATGTCCGAAAGATCGGCTTGGTGTTGCACAAGTTCGGTGGCAATGGATTTTTATGGCTGGAATTATTGAAAGATAAAGATGGTGTTCCCGAGGCGACCATCTCCACCAGCGAGATGATTTCAGTTGATGCCATGAAATTTACTCCTGGTTACGATTGGGTCGATTTTGATTTCAGCGTTGACGCTCCTAAACTTTCCCCCGGCCGCTATTGGATCGCGCTCGGTTTTAGCGGCCGACCGATTCTGAACTGGTTCTACTCTTATGGCAAGCCGGTTGGGCCAGTGGATGGCACTCGCTTCAAAACCATTCTGGATACCGAATGGAGCAATAGCTTGAATTTTGAGTTTAATTATAGAGTAGTTGGATTGACGACTCCCTAACATCTGAGTCAAGATAATTTAGGTCAAGATGATTTGAGTCAGGATGATTGGATGACGAAATAAATAGCATTGAGAAACCAATTATCTTGGCTTCAATCATCTTGACTTATTTTTTTGCTAAGCTATACACATGATTTTTGATTTTCACGTGTTCAAAAAAGAAAAGGTTATCTGAAAATCCGAATGCAAGGATGATGGAAAATAGTGACACAGATTTAATGCTACTTATTAAGAATGGGGATCAGCAGGCGTTTCGAGAATTGGTGGAGCGACATAAACTCTCAGTGTTGAATTTGTGTCTTCGTTTCACTGGCAACAGAACGGATGCTGAAGACCTGGCGCAGGAGGTATTTATTCGGATTTTTCAGGCGGCTCCCAATTATGAAGTCAAAGCGGCATTCACAACCTGGTTATATCGAATTACTGTCAACCTCTGCCTGAACCACCAGCGGAGGAAAAAGGTTTTATCATTTTTCTCCCTGAATCACGGAAAAAATTCGCAGCATCAATCTCAGTACCGCGTCCTCGATTTCCCTGCCAAAGAACGCCCTGATTCAGATTTTGAAAAAAAGGAGATTCAACAGATCGTTCAAAATGCAATTCAATCTTTGCCGGAAAACCAGAAAAGCGTGTTGATCTTGTATCGATATCATGAGCTTTCTTATAAAGAAATTGCCGATGTTTTAGATACCTCGGTCCCCGCAGTGGAGTCGCGATTGCATCGGGCAAAGGAGAATTTGAAAAAGAAATTAAAATTTGTGATGGATGAAAAATATTGAAGAAAATCGAACCGCAAGTTTATCCTTCCATCCGTGTTAAATAGCATGAAGGAGGTCGAGTAAGTTATGAACTGTGAGGAAATTAACATAAAATTATCTGCCTTTCAGGATAAGGAATTGCCCGATGCGCAACTGGAAGAGATCGAAAATCATTTGAAAAATTGCGCTGATTGTTCAACTGTAATCCAGGAAATGATTGAGATTGACGAATTATTGGGCAATATCGAAACGATTGAATCAGCGCCTTATTTCTGGGCCAGGTTGTCTCAGCGAATGAATGAGCGGAAACAATCGGGAAGGAATTTCATTTTCGCACCAATTCAAAAATTATCGCTTTCAGTTTTGATGATCTGTTTCTTAATTTTTGGGCTGGTGATTGGAATATATTTAGGGCAAAATATTTATCAGCATTCCCAACTGACTTCTGCTTCGACATCGGAACAAGAGATCGACCAGGTTTTCCCGATGAATTCTTTTGACGATTTCCCTGACCAATCGGTGGCTCAGGCTTATGTAACAATGCTTTCAGAGAATAATCACTAATAAGGCAATAAATATGAGTAAGAAAACTTTAATATGGCTGTTAATATTTTCGATCGTTATCAATATTTCTACGCTGGCGACGTTCGGCTATCATCGCTGGTTAGAGCCGAAACGACAAAAATTTGATCGAGGACGATCCGGTCACCAGGAATTTTTACGTAAGAAGCTGGGATTGACTGATGAGCAATCTCAAAAGGTTGAAGCATTAAGATCTGAATTGTGGCAACAAATTAAGCCATTGAAAAGCCAATTGGATGAAGAACGTCGTCACTTATTTCAAATCCAGAATCAGGATACTGTGAATAT
>JAEAME010000752.1_pt1 | contig 28828 bp, 27 predicted proteins | sample 8958731 | NCBI WGS metagenome assembly JAEAME01 (sample SAMN16933194, study PRJNA681113) | bioreactor sludge metagenome | isolation source: anerobic bioreactor sludge (Control) | place: India:Bengaluru | collected 2018-10-24 | reverse complement strand
CCGACGAACCGGAGCGTGTCTGCGGCCAGGCCGCGTTTAGGCCAATGTTGCTCGATACTTCACTCGCAATGAAACCGTACTCGCTGTTTGAGCGATAGAGCGAGTTCGAGAATTGAGCGAAGGTGAGCCGTTGCAGGGTAAGATGCCCGTAGTGGGAGCAGAAGAATATAGGTTTCCTGCTTGTAGAATATTAAATACGAATTGAAATAAGATATGTTTCAGGCGTTTCTTGCTTTTTGCTATAGTATGTTTTCAGTGCTCCTGCTCTTCATTTCCCTAAAATCATGATAGATTGCACAGGGCTTACGGACCAATCTTATTAAGGACTGATCAATGTCGTTCCTGCGCGACGCCACAAGTAATGAAAGGAAAATAATTCCCAGGTAAAATCCCGCGAGAAACACAATAATTAAAATCATTAATCCTCCTTCCCCCGAGGAGTTACCCTCGTTCCCTCCTTTACGCTACATATAGTTTATACTTCTCATATATCAATCTGCCTGCTTCCGTAAAAAAGTCGGAATATCATATCTGTCATCGTCAATATCGATGCTGTCGCTTTTGGTCTTTATCTCTTTGTAATCCACCTTGTAATCGATAGCTACCTTTTTCTTCATAAAGGAAGGAATATTTTCCTCGTCAAAGAGCCTTCCGTGGACGTATGTATCGGTGGTCTCTTCATCGGTCTGTACCTGTTCCTCAAATCCGGTGGCAATAACGGTAATCCTGATAGAATCTTCCATACTCTCGTCATATACAAGACCCCATATGATCTTCGCGTTCTCATGGGCCTGTTCTTGAATGAGTGTGGAAGCTTCGCTGACTTCATTGAGTGTCATATTGGTATTGCCGGTAACATTGATAAGGACCCCTCTGGCACCATGTATGGAGATATCTTCGAGGAGAGGGCTTGATATGGCCTTCTGTGCGGCTTCCCGCGCGCGGTCATCCCCGCTCGCCTCACCGATACCCATGATCGCCATGCCCCTCTCACACATGATTGTTTTCACATCAGCAAAATCAACGACAACATGACCGGAACCAACGATGAGATCAGAGATGCTCCTGACCGCGTTAAGGAGCACTTCGTCCGCCTTTAAAAAAGCCTCCATGATCGTCATATGTCGGCCCCCTATAGAAAGAAGCCTCTGGTTAGGGATTGTAATGAGCGAATCGACACGGCTTTTCAGTTGAACCACACCGTTTTCCGCCTGTGTCATTCTATCTTTCCCTTCGAAAGAAAATGGTTTTGTAGCTATTGCTACTGTGAGCGCGCCCACATCTTTCGCGATTTCGGCAATAACCGGAGAAGCTCCGGTGCCTGTGCCGCCGCCAAGCCCGCAGGTAATGAAAACCATGTGAGCCCCCTTTAGATGGTCCCTGATCTTGTCCATGTCTTCAAGGGCAGATTTTTTTCCTACCTCAGGGTTAGCGCCCGCCCCCAGACCCTCTGTGAGTTTTGACCCTATCTGGATCTTCAAAGGCGCCTTGCAGGTGCTTAATGATTTCACATCCGTATTGACGGCAACAAATTCGACACCCTGAACACCGGCGTCAACCATATTGTTCAGGGCATTACAACCGCCCCCTCCCACACCTACCACGATGAGTTTTGCTGAAAATCCGTTTGTCTCGTCCATATAAAACATTGCGCTCACTCAACACCTCCTAAAAAATTTCTTTAAACCATTCGCTCATTTTTTCCAAGAATTTATGTCCGCTGAATAACCGTTTTATGGATTTCCCCGCTCTAAATCCGCGATGACTGCCTCTTGAGTGCTTAAAACCATAAAGGAGAAGCCCCACACCTGTCGCGTATGATGGATTATTAACAACATCCACAAGGCCTCCGACTCCTATGGGACTGCCCCTCCGAGCGGGAAGATTGAAGATGCTTTCCGCAAGTTCCGGCATGCCCTCAAGGTTCGCGCATCCGCCTGTGACGATCACCCCCGACGCGAGAAGTTTTTCCTGACCTGATTTTTTGATTTCCTCGTAAATAAGCTCTGCTACTTCCTCTACCCTCGGTTCGATAATATCCGCAAGCGTCTTCCGCTGGAGCGTTCTTGATTTCCTCCCGCCGACACTCGGCACTTCTATTGTTTCGTTGGCGCCCACCATGCTTGAAAAGGCGCATCCGTATTTCTTCTTTATTTTTTCCGCGTCATCGATGGGCGTCCGAAGCCCGATCGCGATATCATTGGTGATATTATTCCCGCCGAAAGGCAACACGGAAGTATACTTAATACTGCCGTTGGAATATATGGCGATATCACTCGTTCCGCCGCCGATATCAACAAGGGCGGCGCCGATCTCTTTTTCTTCTTCCGTGAGTGTTGCCTCCGAAGAAGCAAGCTGACCAAGGATAATATCGTCAACAGAAAGTCCCGCGAGCCGGCAGCACTTGATGATGTTTTGCGCTGATGAGATGTTTCCCGTCACGATATGTACCTTTACCTCAAGCCTCACACCTGTTATGCCTATCGGGTCTTTTATCCCATCCTGGTCATCGACAATGAATTCCTGGGGGATAACGTGTATAAGTTCTCTGTCCGCTGGAATGGCAACAGCCTTTGCGGCGTCAATGGCACGTTCAATGTCGTCAGGCCGAACTTCTTTATCCTTGATAGCCACCACGCCATTACTGTTAAAGCTTTTAATATGCGCTCCGCCGATGCCGGCAAGACACGAGTCGATCTTGATACCAGCCATGAGCTCGGCTTCTTCAACGGCTTTCTTAATGGAATTAACAGTGCTGTCCATGTTGACAACAACGCCTTTTCTTAAGCCCGTGGAAGGGTGAGACCCAATGCCGACGATGCTGACCTTACCCTCTGAGGCCCTTCCCACCACGACGCATATCTTTGTCGTTCCGATATCGAGCCCTACAATAAATTCATCGTCTTTTACCATCTTAGCCCTTCCTTTCCTGGATTATGGCGCCTTTTTCAAATCGCGCATCAATGCATTTAATAACAAGACCTCTCTTTTTTGCATCCCCCAGGACAGTCAACGCTCGTTGCAGCCGTTTTCTCTGTTCCTCTTTTCCGAGAATAATCTCGATAGGATCTTCGTAGCCAAAAATTGTGAGACCGCCTTCATGACACACAGCTTCGGAAATTTTTTCTTTCCTGAGAATTCCTTCCGCTGCCCACCCGTTAATTTCCTTGAAAAGCGTTTTTGCCTCAGTTTTTTCTTTCGCGTTTATAATGTAGAGCCCTTTATTTTCTCCCTTCGTGAGTTTCCGGTACGGGTCACCGGCCTCATCGAGAACATACAGGTCCCCTTCCTGATTGACCCATATTGCCGATGGGGTCTTTTCCTTCACGTCAATCACAATAGAAAAGGGGTAGACCCTTTTTATCCTTACGTCCTTCACGAGGGGACTGGCAGCAACTGCATCTTTTATTTTTGCCACGTCAATGCTGAAAAGACTTTCCTTCAGATAAGGGGATACCTTCGCAATAATTTCTTTTTCATTCAACTGGCCGGCCCCGTTTATCTTCACGTTCTGGAGAAAAAAGAGCGGTTCTTTTTTCGAAGAAAGATAAATGACGGAAAGCATAGAAAGGATGCAGACCGGCACAATAAAGAGCATATATAAAGCCTTTTTCATACTTTTAAAGCTGCTCCCATGAGAATTTCTTCAACAAGTCCGTCAAACGTCCCACCAGCGCATGCCCATGCCTTCGGCACGAGGGATGTTTCCGTCATACCGGGAGACGTGTTAATATCAATGACCAGCGGACTTTTCCCTTTTATCAACATGTCGATCCGCGCTGAACCGGAAAGACCAAATATTTTATAGACCGCGAGCGCTATATCAGATGCTTTCTTCGCTATTACTTTGCTGATCTCCGCGGGAACGATGTAATTAGTTTTCCCTTTAGTGTACTTTGCTTCAAAATTGTAAAAACCCGACTTAGGCCGGACTTCAACAACAGGAAATGACTTACCGTTGATTACCGCGACAGTAATCTCCTGGCCCTTTACGAATTCTTCAATAATGATCTTGTTGTCGTACTTCAGTGCCTTTTTCATGGCAGCGGGGGCTTCCTGCGGCTTCCTGACAATGGATATACCTACGGAAGAACCTTCGCTTGCAGGCTTGACAACATAAGGCACAGGAAATTCATTCTTTTTTCCATCATATACGATCTTGTATTTCGGGGTGGGTATACGGGTTGTCTTGAAGATGAATTTCATGATGGCCTTGTCTATAGCCATAGAGGAACCGAGCACCCCTGATCCGGTATAGGGGATACCCATCATCTCCAGGAATCCCTGCACGGTTCCGTCCTCGCCCCACCTGCCATGGAGCGCGATGAAAGCAATCTCAATTTTTTCTTTCTTCAGCGCATCAGGAAGATTTTTTAAAGCATCGATAGCAGACGCCTTATAACCGCTCCGCTTGAGGCTCTGCAATACGGCATTACCGCTTTTCAGAGAAATAGCCCGCTCGGAAGATCTGCCGCCGAGAAGTACTCCGATTTTTTTTATTTTTAATATCCTCTTATCCATTAAATCCCCATAGTTCCACCTCTTCAGAAAGCACTACGCCCAGTTTTTCGTAGACCTCTTTTTTGATCTTTTCGATGAGGTTCCAGATGTCCTGCGCCTTTGCCCATCCAAGGTTTATAATAAAATTCGCGTGTTTCTCTGACACACAGGCGCCACCGATGGAATATCCCTTGAGGCCTGCCTTTTCGATAAATTTCCATGCCGGTTCGTTATTAACTTTCTTGAAAACTGATCCCGCTGACGGATAATCCATAGGATGACTCTTTTTCCGCTCGTTGTAAACAGAGTCCATGTCCCGGAGAATCTCTTTCTTGTCTCCGTTTTTCAGGGCAAACCGGGCGCTTACAACGCACTCATTGGGATTGACGGGAGAGGTGCGGTATCCGAACCGCAACCGCTCTTTCCTGATCTTTGACAGGGAACCTTTTCTGTTGATAATGCTTACCTCCTCCAGAGTATCGGAAATCGATTGCCCATAACTGCCAGCGTTCATCTTGATACCGCCACCAACCGTACCCGGTATCCAGTAGAGTTTCTCCAGCCCCGATAAACCTTTTTCCGCGAGTTCTTTTATGAAAGCCCTCAATGACACCCCACCCGACACATCAACTATGGCTCCGTCTTTTGTTTTCGCGTAGCGTGTATATTTCATCCTTGTAATTCTGATAAGGGCGGCATTCAAACCACGATCGCTTACAATCACATTTGTTCCATTACCGAGAAACCTGTATTTCATATTCCTGTCTTTCACGAACTGAAGCACGGCTGTGAGATCGGCTTCATCTGCCGGATACGCGAGATATGCCGCGTGCCCTCCAACTTTCATGGAGGTATATCGTTTCATGGGCACTTCTTTCAAAACAGCTCCTTTTACGCCTTTCCACTCCATATTGATTTCAATCTCTCGTCTATCTTAAAAATGTCACCGGCACCGAGGGTGACTACAACATCGCCTTTTTTTGCTATCTCCAGAATTCTCTCCGCGGCTCCCTCTTTTGTGGGAGCAAACAATACCTGTTTGTGGCCGCTCGCGCGCACATTTTCCGCGAGAACTTCTCCAGTTATTCCTTCTATCTTATCCTCCGAAGCAGCGTATATCTCGGTGATAACAAGGATATCCGCTTCATTAAAGGAAGAAACAAATTCATCCATGAGGGCCTTCGTCCTCGTATATCTGTGGGGCTGAAAGACAACAACAATCCGTCCTTTCGTCAATTTCCGGACAGCCGCTAGTGTCGCCCTTATTTCCGTGGGATGATGACCATAATCGTCAAGGAGTTTTATGTCACCGTTCCATTTAACCTCAAGTCTCCGGTGAACACCTGAGAACTTTTTCAACGCCTTCTTAATAGTCGCGAAAGGTATATCAAGTTCAATACAGGCCCCACACGCGGCAAGAGCATTGACGACATTGTGGCTGCCGGGCATGTTCAGGACAATCTCTCCCAGTTCGTAGCCCTTGAAGACAACCTTGAATTTTGTGGTGAATCCTTCATAGACGACATTCTCAGCCCTGAGATCTGCCTGTTTTGAAAATCCGTATGTCATATACCGTCTTTTTAAGAGGGGGATAAGACTCTGGATATTCGGGTTATCAATACAAATTATATCAAGCCCGTAGAAGGGAACTTTGTTGAGGAACGCCGTAAAAGATTCTTTAATTTCGTTCAGGTCTTTATAAAAATCAAGATGTTCAAGGTCAATATTGGTGACCACGGCGATAGTAGGGAAGAGAAGCAAAAAGGTGCCGTCGCTCTCGTCCGCTTCCGCCACAAGGTATTTGCTGTCGCCCAGTTTCGCGTTACTGCCGATGCTGTTCAGCCTGCCCCCGATGACACAGGTCGGGTCCATGCCGGCATGACCGAGGATAGAAGAGATAAGCGATGTCGTTGTTGTTTTTCCATGTGCGCCCGCAACGGCTATGGAATATTTCATGCGCATCAGTTCGGCAAGCATCTCCGCTCTCTGGATAACAGGGATGAAAAGTTCTTTTGCCTTTTTTACTTCCGGGTTGTCTGTTCTGATTGCCGAGGAGATGACTACCACATCGGAATCAACGATATTCTCAGCCTTATGACCGTTAAATATTTTCGCGCCCAGTTTTCCGAGGCGTTCGGTAATATCCGTTTTTCTTACATCTGAACCGGTGACCTTGAAGCCAAGGTTGAGAAGGACTTCGGCAATACCGCTCATACCGATGCCGCCGATGCCGACGAAGTGTACCCTCTCGATTTTATGAAAGACCATGCGCTATTCCTCCGATAATACGCTCTGCCGCGTCGGCAACATATATTTTCCCGATGTTTTCTCCCATTTCCCGGAGCAGTTCCGGTTCATTCATGAGATGTCTGATCGTATCAAAGAGCCTCTCACCAGTCGCTTCTTCATTCGCTATTACATATGCTCCGCCGATTTTTTCCACCTCAGAGGCATTCTCCCACTGGTGCCCTCCGGCGGAATAAGGGTAAGGGATAAGAATGGCTGCTTTATTGAAATAAGCCAGTTCAAAGATTGTCGAAGCTCCCGCCCTCGATATGACAACATCTGATAGGCCATAATATTTTCCCATCTCATTCGTGAATGGAAACACTTCGTGTGAGAGGGAAATGTTTTTATAGATACTGTTCATACGATCAAAATCTTCCTGTCCTGTTTGATGATACATAACGGTGTTTTTATAGCTTTCAAGATAGGGTAAAAGAGTTATGATCGCGTCGTTGATGCTCCGCGCTCCCTGACTCCCGCCAAAGACAAAAATACCAAAAGACCCCTTTTTCTTCTCCGTATCACATTTCACAAGTTTTCTTCGAGTGGGATTGCCGGTGTGAACTGTTCTTTTTGTCGTAAAATACTTTTTCGTTTCTTCAAAACTGACAAATGTCCCCTTCGTGCATTTTGAAAGAAATTTATTTGCAAGACCGGGATGGACATTCTGCTCGTGAAGGAAAGTCGGTATTCGAAGAAGGGCGCCGGCTATTATAACAGGGACAGATGTAAAACCACCCATGCCGAGTATCGCATCGGGTCTTTCAGTTTTCAAAACTCGGATCGACATGAAAATACCTTTTAAAAGATATAGAAGTGTCAAGGCTTTTCTGACGCGCGATCTTCCCTGAAACGGGTGAGCCTCCACATAGAGGAGTCTGAAACCGGCCTGTGTAACAAGCTTCCCTTCAAGGCCTTTTGTCGTTCCGATAAAGACCACTTCATTTTGAGGATCCTGTGCCGTAAAGACCTCCGCGACTGCAATACCTGGGAAGATATGTCCGCCGGTTCCGCCCGCACAGACGGCTAATTTCATGCGCGACCCCCTTCTGTTTTCAACATAACTCCTATAAGGGGAACAGCAAGAACAAGGAATATCACCGGCTGATATAAAAGTCCCGTTGATAGTTTCACCCCCAGCACCATGAGTATGTCCATGGCAATATACAAAAAACCGAAGAAGGGGAGTAACTTCGCGATATTATTTTTCTTTATAAACATAATAAAACTCGTTACGAGAAAAACGAAAGAAGAGGAAAGGAGTATATACTTATCAATCCTCCCGAGGTTTGTCAGGCCGCCTCCCAGAATATTTCCGCCATGACGCCAGATAAGGATCCCCGCGATAAGGGTATATCCCGCGATAAAAGGAATCATACGGGTTCTTTCAAGAATAAAAAGGACGAGCATGAGGGCCAGCGCGAAAGAAACGATAAGGATCAGTTCCCCTGCCATAAAGAGATTGAAGGAAGAAGAGAAAAAGAGGATGGAGAGAGCGGTAATTTCTTTAAAAAATTCTTTTTGCTTTTCTTCCATATTTATCACGTAGAAAATCACGCCGTAAAAAGAGAGAAACACAACGGCAATCTGAGCGGCGTATACGAGGTGGATTTTAGGGTACACGAAGAAAAGAATCGTTACAAGGAAAGAGAGCACGATGAGAGGATATTTCGCCGCTTCAATGTAACGCTCCGGAGTCCGATAAATTCCGTAGATTGTCCCAATGCCGCCGAGCATGAGGAGAACATTCATGAGGTTCAACTGTCTCAAAAAACTGTACAGCAAAAGAACCGCTGTTGTAATAATCAAGATTTTTTTCATAGCGATTCTACAATCCTCCTGAAAGTATCACCCCGTTCCTTATAATCTTTGAACATATCAAAGCTGCTGCACATAGGGGATAGCAATACCATATCGCCGCTTCTGGCTACCTGGCGCGCCTTGCGGACCGCGTCTTCCATACTATCTTCGGCAAATATTTTTATATGGTCTCCCAGTTCATGAAAAATCTTTTCCCGTGCTTCGCCGATTACAATGAGTGATCGTAATTTTTCAGCAACCTCTGTGATTGCTTTGTAGCTGCCCCCCTTGTCTTTACCTCCGGCAATAAGGATTATACTGCCTTCGATACTCTCGAGGGCCCTTTTCGTGGCATCCACGTTTGTCGCCTTCGAATCATTATAGAAGGAGATTCCATCGACAGTCCGTATATATTCAACCCGGTGAGGGAGCCCTTTAAAGGTTTTGAGCACATCTTCGGTAATCGCCTGTTCGATACCATATATGTGCGCCGTTAAAAGTGCCGTAAGAATATTTTCCGTGTTGTGCACCCCGATGAGAGGAGAGAGCTCCCTCTTATAAGTAAATTCATTACCTTCAAATCTCACATAAATATTTCCATTTCTTGCAAAAGCGCCTTCACTCACCTCCTGGCGCGTTGAAAAAGGAAGCACCTTCGGAGTTCCCTTTATAACCGGCAGGATGTTAGCATTGATAAGAGCGTAATCTTTTTCTGTCTGGTTATCGAAAATTCTGTATTTTGCCTCTTTATATTCATTAAAACCGCGGTATCTATCGAGATGGTCTTCGGTAATATTGAGGAGAATTGCCGTATTTGGCCGAAAAGTTTCTATAGTTTCAAGTTGAAAACTGCTTATTTCAACAACAATATAAGGCGTTTTATGTTTCTCTGTTACATAACGGATAAGCGGTGTTCCGATATTACCGCCCACGAAGATATCGCCATACGCTTTTTTGAATATTTCACCAATAAGGGTTGTTGTCGTCGTTTTTCCATTTGTTCCGGTGATAGCGATGATTGGTTCCTCTATAAAGAGAGACGCAAGTTCTATCTCTCCGATGATCCTGATTCCTTTTTTCCGCGCTTCCTTCAGCACCAACAATTCCGTATCGACTCCGGGAGAAAGAACAATCATAGGATAAGCGAGAAAATCTTCTTTCCGGTGAGGCCCAAAATGACCGGTATATGAAATTCCGGTAAGATCGGAGAGTTTTGAAGTCAGTTCGCTTTCCGGTTTCTCATCAGCGAGGGCGATCTTTTTCCCCATACCATGTAAAAATTTCGCGACGGCAATGCCTGTTGCCCCGAGCCCCACAATCAATATTTTTTCCGGCAAATCCATATTATTCCAATTACTCCATATAAATCCTAAACAGTGCCCGACAACCGGATTTAACCAAATGGTTTATTGCCTTTACCAAATATTGTTCACCATTCACTAAACACTGCATTTCTTACCTCAATTTCAATGTACTCAGCGCAACAAGCGCCAGTATGATCGATATTATCCAGAACCTTACAACGATTTTTCCTTCGTTCCATCCTTTCAGCTCATAGTGATGGTGGATCGGCGCCATCTTGAAAATCCTTTTTCCCCGAAGCTTGAATGAGTAAACCTGCATGATTACTGAAAGGGTTTCCATCACAAAGATGCCGCCGGCAATGACAAGAAGAAATTCCTGCTTGATAATAACGGCAATGGCAGCGAGCCCGGCCCCCAGAGACAGCGATCCCGTGTCGCCCATGAAGAGTTCCGCGGGATGAGCGTTATACCAGAGAAAGCCAATACCGGCCCCGAGCATGGCACCGCAGAGGATCGGCAGTTCGCTGGCGCCTTTTACATAGAATATCTGCAGGTATTGGGCAAATTTTATGTTACCCACAAGATAGGTAAAGAGCAAAAATGTCGCGGTGACTGTCAGCACCGGGCCAATGGCGAGTCCGTCAAGACCGTCGGTGAGGTTCACGCTGTTTGAGCTCCCCACGATAATAAACACGCAGAGAAGAATATAGAAATATCCCAGATGAGGGGTGACGTTTTTGAAAAAGGGAACCGTGAGCTGCGTGTTAAAATCTCCATGAAATAATATGAGCCCGCTTATGATAAGGCCGAAAAACGTCTGAAGAGACATTTTTATCTTCCCCGGCATTCCTTTGTTGCCATTACCGTTGCCGCCATTGACCCTGAGCTTTTGAAGATCATCAAAGAAACCGATTCCTCCAAAAGAGACGAGCGTGAAAATAATTACCCAGATATAGTAATTCGTTAAATCGGCCCAGAGGAGCGTTGGTATAATAGTGGAAATAAGAATCACAAAACCGCCCATTGTGGGGGTCTCTTTTTTCGCTTCATGTCTTTCCGGCACATCTTCCCGCTTACCGCTTTTTATCTTCCATTCATGGAATTTACGTATTATAAAGGGTGTCAGGATAAAACTGATAATGAGCGCTGAGAGAACAGAGAGGACGGTGCGGAAGGTAATGTATCTGAACACATTAAAAAGCGAGAGTTTGTAATGGAGAGAATAGAGAATATAATAGAGCATCTTACGCCAGCGCCTCCACTATTTCTTCCATTTTTGCCGCGCGGGAACCTTTCACGAGCACTGTATCGCCTTTTTTCACCTGTCCAATTAAATAATCAATAATCTGTTTTTTGTCCTGAAAAATTTTTGCCCTCTTTTCTCCCAGCTCAGCAAAGGCTTCCTTTGCTTCTTGTCCGATAAGCGCAATAACAGGAATATTAGTTGTTTTGAGAAACCTGCCAAGCTGTCGATGATACTCCTGACTCTTCTCACCAAGTTCCCGCATATCACCGAGGACGATGATCCTTTTGCCCTCGGAAGGGAGTTCGATAAGGGTCCTGATCGCCCATTCCATTGATGAAGGGTTCGCGTTGTATGTATCGTCAATGAGAACATAGCCTTTCTTTGCCATAACAGGTTTGAACCGTTTATCGAATGATGTGAATGTTTCAATGGCATCCCCTATGTGCTCTTTATCTATACCCATGCTGTACGCTATGGAAGAAGCAGCCAGTATGTTGTACAGGTTGTGTTTCCCCAGCAGGGCTGTCTTCGTGACGAGAAAATTATTGCCGGGGAATGAGATGGTAATGCCGGTTCCCTTCCATCCCAGGTTCTCGTCGACATTAAGAAAAAATGATGCATCGCTCATCATGCTGTAGGTAAGGGGTTCGCGATTCTTTACATCTTTATAACGTGGCATGATACAGGGATCGTCGGCGTTGACAAAAATCTTGCCGCCTTCTTTTGTGAGATAGAAGAGATCCAGCTTTTCTTCGAGGATCCCTTCAAGGGTCTTAAGTCCCTCGAGGTGTGAGGGATTAATATTGGTGATGAGCGATGCATCGGGGTCTATAGTCTCTGCCAATTTTTTTATTTCACCTCTAGCATTCGTGCCGAGCTCAAAAACACAAAATTCAGGGTTGCCCTCGATCGCGAGAACACTTTTCGATACTCCGATAAGATTATTGTAATTTTTTTCATTATAATGTATTGATGAGTATTTTTTTATCATGTGAACCAGGATCTCTTTTGTTGTTGTTTTACCGTTACTACCCGTAATGGCAATGCAGGTCGTGTTCAGTTTGTGCCGTTTATAACGGGCAAGATCCAGCAGTGCCTGGGTAGTATCATCGACGAGAATAATCGTGCCCGGTAATCGATCAAAAAGATCCTGGCGCTTCCTTTCGCACAGGGCACCGGCACCCAATTTTTCATAAGCCTCTCCGATAAACATGTGACCATCGTAGTTCGTTCCTGTAACAGGTATAAATAACTCTCCCTTCTGTATAGTTCTCGTGTCCGTTGATATATCGGCAAACAAAACCGTTTCTGTTTTATGAACTGTGCCGTTCACCGCCTCCAGGATCTCCTCAAGACGCCACACCGAGGGCCTCCTCAATTACTTCTCTGTCACTGAAATGATATTTGATGTTTCCTATTATCTGGTAGTCTTCATGTCCTTTCCCTGCCACAAGAACCACGTCATTTTCACCCGCGAGCTTCACTGCTTCGAAAATAGCTTCTTTCCTGTTCTCTATGACCTTATACGGCTTACCGTTAATACCCTTTTTTATGTCTTCGATAATCCTCATCGGATCTTCACTCCTCGGATTATCGGACGTGATGATGGCGAGGTCGGCATTGTTTGTCGCGATGCCGCCCATAACGGGCCTTTTTGTGACATCCCTGTCTCCACCGCAACCAAACACAACAATCAGTTGTCCTTTTTTCAGCTCATTGAGGAGCATGAGCACATTTTTCAGGGCATCCGGTGTGTGTGCGTAATCAACAAAGACTGAAATGTTTCGTTCGTTCTTTACCCGTTCAAGCCTTCCCGGAACTCCTTCGATCTTCTCAATACCTTCCCTGATTTTTTCATGAGATATGCCGGTTGCCACTCCATAAAGCATGGAAGCAAGGACATTGGAAGCATTAAACACACCTAGGAGAGGTGATGTTATAAAGATCTTTTTGCCCATGAGTGAAACATCAAGCTTAAGTCCGTCGATATCCTCATCACATCGCATGAGGTAGGCATCGGCATAACCCTTGGTACTATAGGAAAGGGTCTCCACCGGTGCTTCAAGGATAAACTCCCTGACAACGGGATCGTCAATATTAAGAATCGCGTATTTCTTTTCTTTAGAACTAACTTTCAGATAATCCTCAAAGAGCAGTTTTTTTGCCTCTTTGTAGTGTTCAAAATCACCGTGATAGTCGAGATGGTCGTGGGTTAGGTTCGTGAAGATACCCACATCAAACTCAACACCTTCGACCCGTCTCTGATCAAGGGCATGAGACGATACCTCCATCACCACGTGTTTTACTTTCGACAAGAACATGTCTTTCATGAGCCCCTGGATCTCAATAGCGCCGGGTGTTGTGTTCTCCGCTTTCAATACCTGGCCATCGTATCTGTATGAGATGGTCCCGATTATACCGGCCTGCTTTCCGGAAGCGCGGAGAATGGATTCTATGAGATACGTAATCGTCGTTTTCCCGTTCGTGCCTGTAACACCTGCAACATGCATATGTTTTGAAGGGAAGCTGTTAAAACAAGAGGCAACGCGTCCTATTGTTCTTGCAACATCGGGTACAACAATCGTGCAGACAAAAGGTTTTTCAGATTCGTTGTCTGTCACCAGAACGCTTGCGCCCCGTTTGAGAGCATCGTCTATGTAAGGCCCGCTTTTACTCGTGGCAAAAAACATGTATCCTTCCCGAACCATCCGGGAATCTTTGGTTATTCCTGAAATATTTATGGCTGTATCTCCTTTAATATCTATCGGAGAAATATTATGTATGAGGTCGTAAAGCTTCACTATCTGTAAGACCTCCCGTAAATAGTACACTGCACCTCGCCTTTTACCTTTTCAGAGGCTTTCGGATTCTGGTCCATAACTACGCCGCTTCCATGTATCTTTACTTTTGAGGTGTTTAATGCCAGCTTTTCAATGGCCGTCTTTATGGGAAGATTGGCAAGATCCGGCATAATCCATTCTTCATCCGCAGCCGGATTCCTGATTTTTGAACGTTCACGGTCTTCGGTAATTTCAAAACCTTTTTCTCTCTTTGTTATTTCCATATTGTTGTAAGCAAGCGGAAACAAACTTTTATATTCATCTGTGACGTATTTATCGAAGAAGGCAAGGAGCTTTTTCCTTTCTATATGGTATCCTCTGCCAAGAATGATATCACTGAGTCCGATATTATCCTCAATTGAGACACTCTCCTTTTTTAATAAATGGAGAAGCTGTTTTTTCCCGATAATTTCAGCAATACTGACAAGCCCTTCTTCGTCCTTATCTTTCAGTACCTCGAAAGGCTTCTTAAAATCAGCATTGGTACTGTTCGCTCTTTTAATCAAGACAAGACCTTCTTTTTCTATGAATCCTTCCTGTATCGCAGATGAGATAAGAGGGATGGCTATGAAGAACACGGGTTCAACGGCGGGTGCCGCTCCTGGAAATACAGCGCGTTCCGGGACAATTACTTTTTCCACAGCGGTTGCCTTTTCCGGTATGATCCCGCCGAGACCGGCAGGCGTCGGGGAGTTCTGTGAGTTGAGAGTTCTGTTCATGGAAAATTTTTCCGTTATATTAAATGCCGTTGACAAATACATAAATCCCACACACAGTAGTACGCAAAAGGCTTTCCGGTTAGCCTTTTTATTCATCGCAGCACTAATACCTCTTCCTCTTTCGGTTTTTCAAGCCCGAGTCTTTCTTTCGCTTTCAGTTCAAGAAGTCTTGTCTGTGTTATTCCCGCAAGCTCTGTCTTGAGCCTGTTGTTCGTCTCCATTACTTCTCTCTCTTTTTTTAATACTTCGATGAGCGTCTCCCTTGTGCGGTTATGGACACCCATCATAAAAAAACTGGTGCAGATAAATAAAAGGATAACTAAAACGGTAAAGAGGCCGGCATAGGAACGTCGACGCCCGTACATTATTTTTCTTTGTGTCGAAGCGTATGTTTTTGCCATAAAGCCCCTTACTGTTTTTCTGCTAATCGCAGTTTCGCGCTCCTTGATCGCGGGTTCGCGAGCATTTCCTTTCTTTCCGGCCTGATCGGTTTCTTTGTAAGCACTTTAAGGACCGGCGAATAACGAAAGGTTTCTTTTACAATCCTGTCTTCGAGTGAATGGAACGTGATAACTCCGATCCTCCCTCCGGTATTGAGCATCTCAACAGCACTTTCCATGCCTGTCTTCAGGTTTTCAAGTTCACGGTTAGTTTCAATCCGTATTGCCTGGAATGTTTTTGTTGCCGGATGTATCCTGCCTCTACGCCATTTTACTTTCGCGACGAGATCACCCAGTTCTTTCGCGGTTTCGATGGGTTTCTTTTTTCTCGCTTCTACGATTGCACGGGCTATTTTCCGTGATTTTTCTTCTTCCCCGTATTCAAAAAGTATCCTTGCCAGCTCATCCTGCCGGTATCTGTTCACGACGTCATAAGCCCTCAATGTTTCTCTCATGTCCATCCTCATATCGAGAGCCCCTTCATCATTAAAACTAAAACCCCTCTTCCCCATTATCTGGTAAGTGGATGTGCCGAGATCAAAAAGAACACCGTCAATCGACGATACTCCCATCCCCGGCAGAATTTCCTTTAATGCCCTAAAATTACCCCTTACCAGTGTTGCCCTGTCTTTAAATCCCCTGAGCGTTTCCCTCGCTATAGCAAGTGCCGCGTCATCCGCATCGATCCCTATAATGCGTAGATGCTCATAACGCTCAAGTATGCGGTACGCATGACCGCCGCCGCCGACTGTAGCATCCACAAACAGACCATCTTCAACACTAACCAGATTGTGGAGCACTTCTTCGGGAAGAACAGATATGTGCTTAACATCATTCAAAGGCCGAGTTCCGACACAATGTCTGCTATCAAATCAGGGTCGGCAGTAGCCTGTCTTTCCAGTTCTTCCCATTTCTCTCTCGCCCAGATCTCTATTTTTTTGTCCATCCCAACAATGACAACATTTTTTTTGATATGCGCGCTGTTTTTCAGCGTTTGTGGCACAAGAATTCTACCGAGTTTGTCCAAGGGACATTCAGTGGCTGATGAATAATAATACCGTATGAACGCGCGCGCTTCTTTCCTTATTGCCTCTCTCTTTGAAAGTTTTTCCTGTATGCCAAGCCACTCCTGGTATGGATAAGCGGCGATACAACCATCAAGGTTCGCAAGGAACAATCTGAGATCGTAGTTCGACGAGAGTATTTCACGGAACTTTGCCGGTACACTGATCCTGCTCTTATCGTCTATTCCGTATTCAAACCTTCCTGTGAACAATTTCCCACCTTTTTACACTTCTTACCACTTTAGACAATTTATACTTGTAACAATATATTTTGTCAAGGTTTTTCTGCTCTTTTGCGTTGAAAGGATTAAATCTTATGTGGTATAAGTGGGGCATGTTTGCCATGAAAAGATTTTTTTTACTCCTTGCTCTTATAGGACCAGCCATTATCACGTCCAATATAGATAATGATGCCGGTGGGATAGCCATCTATTCCATCGCCGGCGCGACCTATGGATACAGCATGATATGGACACTTATTCCGACGGTCTTCATGCTTGTCATACTCCATGAAATGTCTGCGCGGACCGGGATTGTCACCGGAAAAGGTCTTGCTGATCTGATTCGGGAAAATTATGGTGTCAGGACAGCATTCTGGGTTATGGTCTCTCTCTTTATTACCAATCTCGGCAATACTGCAGCGGAATTTTCCGGCTGGGCTGCGAGCATGGAACTTTTCAGGATAAGTAAATATATCTCAGTGCCCATCGGTGTTTTTTTTGTCTGGTTCCTTGTCACGAAATGGAACTACAGCATATTTGAAAAAATATTTCTCGGCATATGTTTTATCTACTTCACTTATATCGTTTCCGCTTTTCTCGCCAAACCAGACTGGTCGCAAGTCGCAAGGGAAACGGTAATGCCACGTATCAACTGGGACGCCGGCTATCTTATTATGGTTGTCAGCATTATTGGCACTTCAATCACTCCCTGGCAGCAATTTTATCTCCAATCCGGCGTCGTTGAGAAAGGGCTGCGCACGGAAAATCTCTGGGCATCCCGGATTGATGTTTTTTTCGGCGGTGCCATGATGGGAATTGTGGCGTTTTTCATTATCGTCGCATGCGGCGCGACACTGTTCCCTGCCGGCATCGGCATTGATTCGGCCGAGCAAGCCGCTCTCTCGTTGAAACCGCTCGCAGGGGCTAATGCCTATATACTTTTCGCTATTGGTCTTGCCAACGCGTCACTTTTCTCGGGATGCATCCTCCCTCTCGCCACGACATACTATATCTGCGAGGCCATGGGGTGGGAAATGGGGATAGGCAAAAGTTTTAAGGAGGCTCCGCATTTCAAATTTATTTTCACGCTGATCCTCGTTCTCGGCGCTTCCATTGTCCTCATACCGAATCTTCCTTTAATCAAGGTCATGTGGTTCAGCCAGATCATTAATTGTTTACTGCTCCCTGTTGTCATGATATTTATGATACAGCTTATCAATGATGAAGACCTGATGGGAAACCACAAGAATTCGCTCTGGATGAATATCGTGGCGTATACCGGCACGGTCATTCTCATTGTGCTCAATGTGATTCTTCTCTATAACGCATTTTCAGACGTCATTCGATAAGAATTTATAATATCGACATTTATTTCCAAACAGACAAGCGCTGGCGAATCGTTGAAAACTATTGATAATTTAGCCGCAAAAGTGTAATATTTCATGTCAATAATACACGGAGAACATATTTATGAAAGTCCCCATTACAAGGGAAGGTTATGAAAATTTAAAAAAAGAGCATGAATATCTGCTCAACGTAAAGAGACCACAGATTCTCGACCTCATCGAAGAGGCCAGAGGTCACGGAGACCTTTCGGAAAACGCTGAATATGACGCGGCAAAAGAAGCCTTTCAGTTTCTTCAGAAAAAAGTAGCCGAAATCGAGGAACAGATCAAGAATTCAGAGATTATTGACTTCACCGGCACAAATGGCGACACTGTTGCTTTTGGGTGCAGCGTTATCCTAACAAATCTTGATACCGAGGAAGAAGTTTCATATAAGGTTGTCGGACCTTATGAATCGGACATCAAGAAAGGCACTATCTCAATAACATCACCACTGGGGCAGGCACTCATAGGAAAATGCGTAGGCGACGAGGTTACCTTTAGAGCGCCCGGTGGGGAACGTACCTACGAAGTTATCAAGATTACCTGATCCCGAACATATCATAACAATAAAATACAGGGCTGATTTTGAGTGTTTGTTTTTCTATTCTTTCCGGCTTCTCTTGCTTATCACACCGGAATACTGATTCGCAACATCGAGCATATGCTCTTCCATCTTTGCTATGGCAGCGTCCAGATCGCGTTCCCGAACTGCCTTGTAGATAGCTTTATGAAAAGCCAGGTGTTTCTTCAGCCGTTCCATATCCGTCAATTTACGATCTATTACTTTAACAGTCACATTCATTAGGACCTTTAGAAGGATTTCAAAAACAGGGTTTCTCGTAGCACGCGCAAGGACCAGGTGAAAGTTGGAAACATCATAGTGGACTGGGATACGGCGTTTGGTACTTCCCCGAATGTCTGCCTCCAGTTCGTTGACGGACTGTCTGAGCATCCTCAAATCATCTTCAGAAATTTTTCTGAAAGCACTCTGCAGTATCTGTTTCTCAACTGCCAATCTCGCTTCAGTGAGGTCTTCCAGCCGGATATCGCTTCTCCATACAAGATCATATACTGATTCCGCGATTACAGATGTGTCTGCTTCTTTTACATAAGCGCCGCCACTGGTTCCTTGTCTTATGAAAATCAACCCCGCCTGTTCAAGCATACGTAAAGCTTCCCGTACAGATATTCTCCCGACCTTAAACTGCACGGCCAGTTCCCGTTCGCTGGGGAGCTTATCGCCGGGTTTAAGGGTTTTCGCGTAAATAGAACTTTTAATCTGTTCGGCAATTTCTTTGAAAGTCCGCTTTTCAGGTAATGGCTGAAACACGGTATCTCCTTTCAGTAAACTCGGATGTTGTTGTCTTTTTTATTGACATATTTTCTCATTCTTGTCCACTAAATCTTTTTCAACCTTCACAACAGAGAGTTTCACTGTCATGACATTCCTTCGATCATGAATTTTCTGCACGCTACAAGATGGCCCGGCATAATCTGAGTGAGTGGCGGATCGAATTCATCACAGCCGGGGAGTTTCTCCTCGCAACGGGTGGCAAAGCGACAACCCCTGGGAGGATCAAGAGGATTGGGTATCTCACCATACAGCGCGGGCCGTTCTTTATCCCTGCGTGGTATGGGACGAGGCACCGATAGAAGAAGTCCCTTTGTGTACGGATGAGAGGGATTACTGAAGACCTCATCGGTATTTCCCACCTCCATGAGCTTGCCGAGATACATAACAGCGATTTGCGTCGTTACCTGTCTCAGCATTGCAAGATCGTGAGCAATAACAAGGTAGGTCAAATGACGTTCTTCCTGGATGTCCGCAAGGAGGTTGAGAATCTGGGCCCTGATAGAAACATCAAGGGCTGAGACAGGTTCATCGAGAATAACAAGAGAAGGATCAAGGCTAAGCGCCCTCGCGATAGCCACTCTCTGTTTCTGACCACCACTCAATTCATGGGGATATTTTCTCAAACTTTCAGATCCGATGCCCACGAGACGCAGTAACTCCTGACCTTTGCCGCGAATTACCTTCCGTGGCAGGGTCTTCTGCTGTATGTCCATAGGCTCGCAGACAATGTCAATAATGCGCATATTGGGATCGAGAGAACTGGAAGCATCCTGAAAGACGGGCTGGACGCGGCGGCGATAGTGTATCATCTCTTTACTGCTAAAAGACTTGATGTCTCTGCCCTCAAAAAGGATTGAGCCTTCTGTAGGCATTTCTTCAAGGAGGACGAGTTTATTGATAGTGGTCTTGCCACTCCCTGATTCTCCGGCTATACCGAAACAGGTGCCTTTCGGTATAGAGAAACTCACCCCGTCAACCGCTTTCAGCATGCTGTATTTCTTCCGAAGGAATCCACCGGTAGGTATGGGGAAGTGCTTAGTCAGCCCTTTGATTTCGAGAAGCTCTTCCATTATGCCACCTGCCCTTCTGCCCAGAGCCAGCACGCTGTCCTGGAACCATGACCTGCCGGCAAAGAAGGCGGATATTCCTTTGTGCAGATCTCCATTGCCTTATTACACCGGGAAGCAAAGGCACATCCATCAGGAAGATTGAGCAAATTTGGAGGTTCACCGGCAATCTGGAAGAGTCGTTTTTTTCTAGTCCCCAGGTCAGGTAAAGCCATCATGAGAGCTTTTGTGTAGGGGTGGGTCGGACTCTCAAAGACCTGTTCGACAGTACCTGTTTCGACAATCCTGCCCGCGTACATGACAGCCACACGGTCGCACGTTTCCGCCACCAGGCCAAGATCATGAGTAACAAGGAGAAGGGCCAATCCATATTCACGCTGCATTTGTTTCAGCAAACGCAAAAACTGGTCCTGAATAGTTACATCGAGGGCGGTTGTCGGTTCGTCGGCAATGAGGAGTTTCGGTTGTCTTGCCATGGATACGGCGGCAAGGACCCTTTGTCTCATACCCCCGCTGAATTGGAAAGGATATTGGTCCATTCTGCCGGCTGCTGAAGGTATTTTTACCTTTTCAAGCAGATCGAGGACTTTCTGTTTGATAATGCCGATTCTACTATTGTTGTCGTCGAGTCTCAACGCCTCTCCCACCTGACGTCCCACGGTGTGGACAGGATTGAGTGAAGAAAGCGGGTCTTGAAGGATCATGCCGATTTTCTTTCCTCGCCATTTTGCCATTTCCTTCAGATTCTTTGAGACAAGATCTTCCCCCTCAAAGAGAACACGGCCGCCCACAATGCGGCACCCAAGCGTCGGTAAGAGACGTACGATGGAATGACAGGTGATGCTTTTGCCACAACCCGATTCTCCCACGAGACCCAGGGCTTCACCGGCGTCGAGGTGAAAGCTCACTCCGTCAACAGCCTTGACCACCCCATTCCGTGTGAAGAAATAGGTCTTCAGGTCTTCAACGGACAGCAAATGTTCATTATTCATAACGCACCCAAAAAACCGTTCAACACTGTTTTTCTCATATCTGCCTCAGCTTCGGATCGAGTCTGTCTCTTACCCAGTCTCCCATGAGATTTGCTCCCAGTACGGTGATAACGATGGCGAGGCCGGCAAAGGTGGGGAGCCACCATGCCGTCGAGAGGTACATTCTCCCTTCCGCCATCATGAGACCCCAGGCAGTCTGGGGAGGCTGTATGCCAAGGCCGAGAAAGGTAATTGAGGCCTCAATGATAATTGCCCGGCCAAGCTGGAGGCTCGCCACAACGGTGCTTGTACTGACAAGGTTCGGCAGGATATGTTTCACGAGCATTCGTCCCGGGCCGCATCCCGCGATACGCGCAAGGGCCACGAATTCCCGCTCTCTGATGCTCAACGTTTCTCCCCTGATGACACGGGCGTACTGAGTCCAAAAGACAAGCGCAATACAGATGGAGACGGTAACCAGCCCTCCTCCCAGTGCGGCGCTGATGAGGATGGTAAGGAGAATGACCGGGATGGACATCTGTATATCGACGATTCTCATAATGATCTCATCAATCCAGCCCCCGAAATAACCTGCAGCCATGCCGAGGAAGATACCCAGAATACCTGCAAAGAAAACACCGGCTGAGGCGGCTATGAGGGATGCGCGGGCACCCGCAACAATTTTACTGAAAACATCTCTTCCGAGATGATCCGTACCGAGAAAGTAGTCTGCTTCTCCACCAAAGAAAATCGGCGGTCTCAGTGACGCCGAGGGATTCATTGCAACCGGGTCATGAGTATAGAAGAGGGGCGCAAAAAGTCCAAAAAACAGTATGGGCATAAGGAGAAACATCTGGATAAATGGCAGCCTTCGTGCCCATGACCGTTTCCCTTGATTAAATGATTGTCCCGACATCATTAACTTTCCTTTATCCATGATTTTTCATTGAGTTTATTCATAGCGAATCCTCGGATCAATAATACCGTAAGTCAGATCGACAGCAAGATTGAGGAGGATAAAGATCGTTGAAGTGATAAAAACCCCTGTCTGGACAACAGAATAGTCACGTGTATTGATGGCCTCAAGAATGAGTTGTCCCAATCCGGGCCATCCGAAAATAGTCTCGACGATGACCGCTCCTCCCAGCAATCTGCCGAGTTGCATACCTCCCATTGCAACGATAGGGATAAGGGCGTTGCGCAAAGCATGTCTCCAAACCACTACCCTCTCGGGATTACCCTTGAGACGGGCGGTCTTTATGTATTCACTGCCCATGACCTGAAGCATGGATGAACGGGTGAGCCGCATGATCGAAGCAGCGGAGAACCAGCCCAATGTAATGCTCGGCAAGATAAGGTGCTCTATGCCTCCCCGTCCGCTCGTGGGAAGCCAACCGAGTTGCACTGAAAAGACAAGTATGGCCATAATACCGATCCAGAATTCGGGCATAGCCTGACCCAGCATAGCAAATGTTTTTCCCACGAAATCAAACCATGAACCTGGCTTTGTCACAGAGGTGACACCTATGGTGATACCGAGGGTTATTGAAATTAAAAAGGCAAACAGGGCAAGCTGGATTGTCGCCGGCAGACGGTTCAGGACAAGTTCCAGTGCAGGCCTGCGGTATCGGGTGGATTTGCCGAAATCACCCTTGAGAGAGTTCTTCATGAAAATCAGATACTGAACCGGAACCGGTTTGTCGAGTCCCAGTTCAATCTTCATCTGTTTTATTTCCTGATCTGTCGCGTCCGGTGAGACAAGAAGCAGAACGGGGTCTCCCGAGAGCCTCACAGCAATGAAGATGATCATGCTGACTCCGATGAGAGTCAACAGACCAAGCCACAATCTCTTAATAATATATCGTTTCATCGCCGGTTTATCCTCGTACTACACTTTCATTTCTTAACCAGCCGCTATCTCACTTCTTTCGGCAGCCAAACTCCCTGTTCCATGAGCTTCTTCTGGACCTTTTTGATATCCGCCTTGCGAGGCAGTACGCCGTCTTTGAGAGCGATCGCCGCCGCTGTACCTGCCGCCTCACCCATAGCAACACAGTAGGGGATAAGGTTCATAAGATCGTTCGCGAAAGGATCAGAGGCAAAGCAACGACCGGCGACGAGAAGATTATCAACAGTCACGGGAACAAGCGAGCGATACGGGACCGCTTTTTTCGGCGTTTTTTCTTTGAAGGGTGGGATCATGGCAATGGTATCTTCGAAGATAATACCTGACCTCACGTCTTTCTCCGTCACAACATGCTCTCCGATCAGGCGTCTGCTTGCCCTGGTACCAAGCTGAGAGGCCGTATCGAGGACAAAGCTCTTCTCAAAACCGGGCATTTTCTTTTTGAGGATCTCATGGACTTTGAGCATTGCCTTTCTCACATTCACCTCAGTCCACGTAATGTCGTCTACGTTAATGCAGATTCTGCCCGGCACCCAGTTATTTACCCAGACCTGATCGTCCCTGTGGCTTGCGAGGGCGAGGACTTTGAACCCTGCTGCTGCCTGCATCTCATCCATGACAGCCGTAAAGGCCTTTGTTTCAGAATGTCTGAATGCGCTGTATTTCAGGTAGTCTACATCTCCCATACGCCAGACCAGCGCTACCATGCCGCTTCTGAGGCTGGGATCGATGAAACCATCGAATTCCGCTCCGGCGGACGCAAAGATGTCTCCGTCCCCTGTAGTGTCAATGGTGGTCTTGCTCAGAATTGCCTGTCTCCCTGATTTACTTTCAAAAATCGCGCCCTGCACGTTCTTGCCGTCGACGATCGCCCGGCTGCCCCAGGAATGGAGATAGAGCTTGACGCCCGCTTCTTCAACCATTTCGTTGAGAACACACTTGAGGATCTCGGGGTCCACAATGACGCTCATTCGCACCTTGCCGTCGACAATAAAATCCTGGTAGTGTTTCATTTTGCTGTGAAGTTCCTGACTGTCCGAGCCTAAGAGCTTTCTCTCCGGGTGACGTGCCGCTCCTTTTGCATCGAGTCTATCCACCATCTCCTGGCAGATACCTGCTATCTCCTGTTCGTGAGTACCGGAACTCATGTGGGGGATGAGAATCACTAATCCGCCGGTTGCCATACCGCCGAGATGATTGTAGCGTTCTATAAGTGTGGTATCGGCACCGTTTCGTGCGGCTGCAATGGCAGCTGCAACACCGGCAGGCCCTCCTCCGACAACGAGTACCTCTGTTTCGCGGCAGACTTTTAGTTCCTGAGATGGCTCTATGATTGTTTTAGTAATTGAATGAGTCACGTAAACCTCCTGTCAGCGATCATCATATCGCTGATCTATTGTACGGGTTTTATGTTTTTCAACAATACCAGCGCGGCGTCTCCTCCCTTCAGCGTGGGTGTGAAGGAGAGATTCTTTTGTGTAACAAACACAGTTACATTATTCCAGAGCAGAACTGACGCGACGTCTTCGTGGAGTATCCTGAAGGCACGTTTTATCATCTCACCCCGTTTCTTGTCATCGAGTGCGCCCCTTGCCAGTTCGAGCACTACGTCAAAGGCAGGGTTCTTGTAAAAAGCTATCGGGGACTGCGAGTAGAACCCGATCTCCAGTGCCTGGGTAGGATCCGGATAGTTGGCTGTCGGGACGGTTGCAACACCGGCAAAGACAGCATCATTAGACTTGTGCCAGTCTCTCACCTTCTCGATCATCTTAGCCGCTTCTATACCTTCAACTTTACATTTTATTCCGATAGCGTTGAGATAAAGAGCAACCGCTTCGGCAGTCTCCTTCTGTCCGGAGGCACGACCGGCAAAATAGTACAGAGGCATATCAAACCCATTGGGATATCCTGCCTCTGCGAGGAGTTTCTTCGCCCCTGCAGGATCGAACGGGTATGGTTTCAGATCTTTGTCATATCCCAATTCCCATGTATTGAGCCGGACAGGATTGGTAGGGATATTCTGGAACAGGTTGGTAACCATCGATTTACTGTCAATAGCCATTGCAATGGCAAGACGCACCCGTCTGTCGTACCAGGGCACCTTAGGATTATATGTATGAAACTGGACAGAGACGCTCGGATGCGTCGACAGGCGTGCGGTTCTGTACCCGGCCTTTTCAACTTCTTTCACAAGGGCAAAGGGGCATTCACTGATCATATCTGCCTCCTTCGCCTTTAACATTGCTACCCGCGTGGTATCTTCNCTTCAGTCCCCGCTCATGACTAAACTGTACGTCCTTCGCGGTGAATGGATCGCCATTATGGAACATGACATTCTTACGGAGTACGAATTCGACCTCTTTTCCATCGGGGGATACCTTCCATGAGGTGGCAAGACCTGTCGGGACCAGTTTCCCATCGTTTGTGAGACCGATGAGTCGCTCAGTAATATTTTCTGCGACAGGCGCAGAGATCCCGGGCATTTTGGTGCTGTTCAAATCGAGAGTGTCCGGTTCGGAAGGGAGAGCAATAATGATCTTTTTCGAAATGACACCTTGAGTAGCCGACATTGCATTGATTGGACAAAGAGCAGTGACAAGGGATAAACAAACAAAAAGAATGCTTCCGATGAGTAAAAACGTTTTCTCATTTTTCATTACACGCCTCCTCTTGCTTAATTCTCTTTCCCGATCCCTCTCAAACAAATAATTGAGGTCACTCGCATTTAATAATTTAAATACCTTGCCTTAGAGTACTAAAAGAGAAATCAATTCCCTTATATCATTTACCTTGTCCAGTCCCAGGATACACTCCGTCGCTTTGTTTATCTTATCTTCCGTAAGAACGCGGGCGGCATTGCTGTGAAACTTATTGATCAGTTCGTCATCGGTGGTACGTAAATCAGTAAAGTTAGTGCCTTTAGCATATCTGGTTTCTTCCATATATGTTTTGCCTTTTGCTTTCACTTCGACTCTTGCAGGATAGCTTCTCGGGTCTTTTCGCTTTATTTCCATTGCCTTGGGATCCGTAATCATAGTGACCTTATTCATAAATGTCCGGATCTTCGGGTCCCGGATTGTCTCCCAATCCTGCCATGCCGCGCCAGCCCTCACACGATGGGCTGCCAGAGAAAAAACGAAGGGGAGGCTGAACTGCGCGTCAACCTGAGTCTGCACATCGTAAGGGGCTGAGTTGGCAACAAAGGGGAGCGCGTATGTCGTAATACTTTCTATATCATCGGGCAGGAGCTCATTTTTCTCGATAATATTGATAAAGGCATCGAGTTGGGCATGGAAGAACCGGCAGCACGGGTAAGGTTTGTAAGCCATTTCCATAAAACGCCACTGAGTTCCGAGATTGTCGACAACCATTTCAGGAACCCATCGTTCAGCGCCGTAAAACCGTGCGAATCCGTATTCGCCGTCAAAAACATGCGGATTACCTGTATATCCTTCCTTTGCGAGAAGCACGGCAGTAACAGACGTCTGACAAATCCACCCGGCAGATACGTATTTGATCATCGATTTCGGTATTGTATCCTCCCAATCCCTGCACACGGGGAGCGGACAGAGATAGGCGGCGATGCCGAGCGCATGGGCCATTTGTTGAGAGTTGAGCCTGAGTATCTTAGCGGCTCCGGCAGTAGCGCCGAATATACATTCATTGCTGTTACCAAAAACATCAGGTGTCTTTGCCTCCTCAGTCAGCTTCGCCAGCATATTGCTCAGGGCCATAACAAAGCGCTTCGCAACCTCCTGGGCAAGCACAGTAGAAAGGATTAGATCTCTACCGGTGGTATTTTCGCTCTCTGCGACAGCCAAAGCCGGAGGGATGGCAAAGGGATGTATATGTGATATGGCGTCAAAATCGAGGCTATTGATCAACTCACCGTTTGCCATAGAGGCATTCGCGCACGAGACCCTGTCGCCGATCCCCAGTATTGAGGATTCCTGCGGACCACCCAATCTCTTTGCCACCGACACCGCGATTTTCCCCTTATCGGTTGCAATGCCGGCAATAGCACAACCAATGGCATCGAGAATACTTCTTTTTGCCTCATGGACAACTTCCGGAGGAAGGTCTTCAAACTTGGTTTTTATGAGAAAATATACCAGATCGTCGCTTATTTTTCTCATCTGTTATTCCCCTTGTTGCCTTTTCTTCAAAGTAAAAATAGCTGAGTGTTTCCAATTCGACCGGGTTCAACAGATCGCTTAACCGGATATACATGGCCCGCTAATGTGGTCATACATATAACCAGTTTATAGTGCCTCATTACCTTTGTCAAGAGAAATAAATAGTCTCTTTCCTGTCCATTTTTCGCCTATTATTCCCTGCGACTTATTATCGGGTAAGCTTGCATATTTTTTACTGATTTTGTAACGAACAATAAATAATCGCCGATGAAAACCTGGTTTTTCTCAATTGACTATGATTTTCCACTGGCGTAATCTGTTTGTGACATATTAAATTTGGATTCGATTCAATTTTATCAAAAGAGAGGATGTGAGACCATGCCGGATGCGCAAAAAGAAGATTTAATCCCGCCCAGAGTAACAAACCTCATGTGTGATAACACCGTCAAGACCGCATTCGCCGATCTGAGCGAATGGAACGTAAAGTGTTTTAAAGACCGCCTGCTTGACATCACGGGTTGTATTTTCGGCGGCGCCATTGTCAGGGACAATGATGTACTGGCTAATCTGTTAAAGCGCTGGGGCGGCACCACCGAGGCGCCAGTTTTCTGTCATGGTTTCCGTGCCCCGGTAAACAACGCTGTTCTTCTCAATTGCATTACAGCAAGATCCAACGACTTCGGCAATATGTTCCTCAAAGTTCACGGTGAACGTATGGCATCGCACATCGGCGAAACCCTTATTCCTCTCGGATTGACTCTGGCGGATATTAACAAGACTAATGGTGAATTGTTTATTACGAACAACATTGTAGCAGAGGATTTTGCCGGACGTATCCTGTACACATTTCCTGTGCGCTGGCCTGCCGATATGGAGTTGGTCTCCACGGCTGCAACCGTTTTGACTTCACGCTACTACGAACTGGATGCCGTCCAAACAAAAGCGGCACTCTCCTATGCGGCAACAAATGCTACTGATCCTGCAAATTCTTACTATGATTATTCACAGGAGTTTAAATATCATAACGGTGAGAGCGCACGGTGCGCCATCATGGCCTGCGAATTGGCAAAAGGCGGATGGACAGGCCTTGAAGACCCATTTTTTGGTCACTGGGGTCTCGTTGTAAAGAGAACAAACGGCGAAATGCCGCCCTTACTTGACCACGCTATAAAGGATTTGGGAAGAATTTATTTCATGGAGGAAAGCTTCAAGCGTTTCCCCGGCGGGATTCCCAATACACCTGCTGCTCTCGCCGCCATAGAAGTCCGCAGCATGATGGGTGGCAGAATTAATGTTGCCGACATTAAAGCGGTCGACGTTTTTCGTTCCGAGAACACGGCATACAATTACTATTCACAGCCGTTCAGCAAACTAACGCAATTGAATGCCCTCTTCTGTTATCAATTCCAGGTTTGCTGCGTCCTCTATTACGGCACCGTCAAGGTGGAACATGTTCAAACAGAAGCAATTCAAAACAACCCTGAATTACTGGAATTAATCGCCAAATCAACAATGGGCGTTTACGGTTCCAGTGACGGCTCACCCGTTACCAGAGGAATGCGTGTCCGTGTCACCATGAAAAACGG
>JAEAME010000759.1_pt1 | contig 28836 bp, 21 predicted proteins | sample 8958731 | NCBI WGS metagenome assembly JAEAME01 (sample SAMN16933194, study PRJNA681113) | bioreactor sludge metagenome | isolation source: anerobic bioreactor sludge (Control) | place: India:Bengaluru | collected 2018-10-24 | reverse complement strand
TGGCGGGCGCGCTTAAGGACTCGGCGTTGCTACAAAGGCTGGCCCAAAGGTATGCCATTGAGCGGACCGATACCATCCCCAACTCGGCAAATCACGTGGATGTGAACGTTTACGGCATTTTGCCGCTGGAGCTGTACATGGCGGGGATGGGGGAGGTGTTCCGGGAGCAGGGGTTGCGGTATGCCGAGGGGCAGTGGGAGGATCCGCTGCCGGGCGGGATGACGCGCCAGGTGCGCTTTTGGATTGATGATATCTGGATGATCGCCTCGCTGCAGATCCAGGCGTACCGGGTGACCGGGGAAGCGGAGTATTTGGAAAGGACTGCCCGGGTGGTGGCGGCTTACCTCGAAAAACTGCAGCAGCCCAACGGCTTGTTTTACCACGGCTCGGAAGGTCCGTTCTTCTGGGGCAGGGGAAACGGCTGGGTGGCCTCGGGACTTGCCGAGTTGCTTACGGAGCTGCCCCAAAGCGATCCGCACTACGGTGCCATTCTTGACGGGTACCTCCGGATGATGAAAGCACTGCTGCGCTACCAGGGAGAAGACGGGCTTTGGGGGCAGCTCATAGATCACCCCGAGTCCTTCAGGGAAACCTCGGGCAGTGCCATGTTCGGATATGCCATGCAGGTGGGGGTGAACAGGGGATTGCTGCCGCGGCGGCTCTACGGCAGGGCGGTTGAACGGGCGTGGAAAGGCCTCGGCAAATATTTAAATGAAGACGGGACTTTGCGGGAAGTATGTGTGGGAACGGGCCAAAGCACGGATATTAATCATTACCTTACACGTCCCCGCGTGGCAGGAGATCTGCACGGGCAGGCGCCGTTGCTATGGTTTGCATATAGTTTGATAGCACCTTGATAGTACCTTGATAAACAGCAATATAAATAATGAAATTTTCCGCATTTATCTTTTTTGTCCTTTTTTTGTCCGGTTGTGAACCGTTCAGCTACAAATTCCATATCATAGTCACGGAAGTGCCGGTGAACCTGGGCGCTTTGAACTCGGCGTATGACGATTGGAATTCAGATCTTCCTTTCCCTTACGAACGGTCCGAGATCTGGTTTTCCTCCAACCGGAACTCCTATGGAAGAGAATTTGACATAGTGGCCGGCAGGCTGGATTTTTCGTACCATGAAGACCACAACATCCTGGATCTGAGTACGGGGAACGAAGAATACGTTGCGTCTGCCCCGGCCTTGTTGCCTGTGATTAATTCCCCGCACGATGAGCTGGGGCCGCACAGCTTTCTGACCGGGGAGGATATGTTGTTCCTGTATGCTTCCGATCCGGGGGAGGTATTCGAGATCCGTTTTGTGGAGCTTACCCGCTGGAATTACGGGACCGGACAAACGGTGAGCGATCCTGTGTCCGTTGCGGGTTTGAACGAATCCGGGGACAACCTTTATCCGTGCATTGATGCCGAAAACCGAAAGATCTACTTTTGTAGCAACCGGGACGGGTTGACTTATGACATTTATTCGGCACAGTACAATTCGCCCATCTCAAAGCAATCGCTTTTAGAAGGGGATATAGCGAATATAACAAAGGAAGCTGTTTCGAGTGGCTATGATGACAAATGTCCTTATATCTATGGGGATTTCATAGTATTTGCTTCAAACAGGGAAGGCAGCTACGATTTGTGGTATTCCAAAAGATATCATGATGAATGGATGGAGCCCATTAAACTGCAACCTACCATCAATTCCGAATATAACGAATACCGTCCCGTGCTGTTCCAGGTCCTGGGAGTTGATCTGATGGTATTCTCCTCTGACCGTCCGGGCGGCAAAGGCGGGTATGATCTGTATATAGTGAAGATCGGAAATTACTTAAATTGAAAAAGGGAATCAGCTATGAATCAAAAAATTTATGATCTGGCAAAAATGATTGATCACTCCATACTGCATCCTACAATGACAGATGAAGATCTGCGAAGGGAATGTGAAGTCGCAATGAAATATAACGTAGCATCGGTTTGTGTTAAACCCTATGCCGTGAAACTTGCGGCTGAATTGTTGAAGAACTCTGACGTTCTGGTTGGCTGTGTAATTGGGTTCCCTGCCGGAAATTCAGCTGTGGATGTGAAGGTTTACGAAGCGATAAACGCTTGCAAGGAAGGCACTGTTGAAATTGATATGGTTATTAATATCGGTAAAGCTTTACAGGGAGACTGGGCTTATATTGAAAATGAAATTGAATCGGTCACCGATGCCTGTCATATAAACGGGGCCATTGTGAAAGTGATATTTGAAACAGATTACGTAAACAGAAAAGAGGATATCATCCAACTATGTAAAATCGCCACCCGGGCTGGGGCCGATTACGTGAAAACTTCTACGGGTTTTGGATTCGTGAAAGGCGAAGACGGCAAATATTCCTACACAGGGGCCACTATTGCAAATCTGGAATTAATGCGAAAAAATGTTGGCCCGCATGTGAAAGTTAAGGCGGCAGGAGGCGTAAGAACTCTGGATGGTCTGCTGGCTGTTCAAGAAGTAGGATGTACACGTTGCGGAGCTACTGCAACGAAAGCCATTCTGGAAGAAGCTTTTAACAGATTTAGAACACAGGACCCTTATCTATGAGCTCTGCGAGTGACAGGCTAAACCTAAGTTGGTCACAATGATCCTTGCTGCTCTTTTTTTTAAGCAGCTTTGTTATTTACCTCTTTCTGGGAGGAAAATAATTGTACAACACGTTCTCAACATGCCACAGCATGGGGCTCACATCTTTTCCGTCCTCAGAAATGTTGGTGAATACGATGAATGCCGGCTCTCCGTTAAGGATGTCTTTTATTGAAATTTCTTTCCCGTCTTTTGTTATCAGATTGAAGTCAGGCAGCATCATGCCTTCCACTTTGCCTTTGTCCCATCCTTTAAAAGTCGGTTCTTCACCCGGTGTATATGTTTTATCATTATTCCTCTTTGCACTCTTCCCTTTAATAACGTAGTCTTTCAAATAATCGTCCATGGGTTTTGATCCGCCAATGGTCCCCTTCTTGTCTGCGACAGTCAGGATGGTCCAGCTCATCTCATCCATATTGTCGTTGTTTTTTGCCAAAGCATTGTTGAATCCACGGATATACACAATGACTCCTTGATTATCAACGACCATTCCGGTGATGCCGTCTTTCATGGGGATCGGTTTCACAGTGTGAAGCCTGGTTAGAAAATCGGGCATTTCCTGTGATGTGTAATAAAATTGGAGGTGCGGATATTCAGCTTCGTCAAATGCCTGGGCTGGGGAATTGGTAACAATGACGATGGTTTGGTCCGGAGCATTTTTGTACTTTTTAGGCATCTTTTTTTGTGCATCCATGGTTAATGGGAAAATCAGCAACGCTGCTAAAGAGATGGCTGCAATAGATCTGGGGGAAAAACTCATGATTCTTGTTTTAAGTTAATAATAAACAAAGATAGGGAATTTTGCACGTAGAACCTGCGCATAACCAGTCTTGCTTACCGCCGTGATACGGAATCCCTTTCTATAAGCTCGGGTGGTAATAGTATCCTGGTTTCCAGATCCCGGTTTCCTTCCAGGCTTTGCAGCATGATCTTGACAGCCAGGGTCCCTATTTCATCAGTGGGTTGGCCTATCCGGGTGATGGGCGGGTTCATGTAATCCAGGTAGGTGTTGTTGTCAAATGATATAACCGAAATGTCTTCGCTGATCCTCAGCCCGGATTCGTTGATGGCTTTCATGGCGCCCAGCAGAATGGTGTTGCTGAGGGTAAAAATGGCGGTGGGTTTTTTCTTGCTGTTAAGCAGCAATTTGGTTTCCAGGTAGCCGTTCATGATGGAAAAATCTTCACCGGACACAAATATTTCTGATTCCAGCCCTGCATTTTTCATAACATCGCTGTACCCGCGTACCCTTTCTTTGGAGGGCATGGAGTAGGGTGTGCCGCAGATGCAGGCAATTTTTTTGTGTCCCCGGGCCAAAAAGTATTCTGTGGCCATTTTGCCTCCCTGGTAATTATTTGTGCTAACATAGGGTAGTCCCGAGTTTTGGTAATAGCGGTCAATCAGGACAACCGGTGCTGAATTTTTGTTGATATCTTCCAAAAAAGAAGGATCCTGTCCGCAAGGTACAGCAATGATGCCGTCCACTTGGCGTGACAACAACGATCTTACGACTTCCCTTTCGTCGTGTTCGTTTTCAAGTGAGTCTGCCAGGATGACTGTATAACCGTGTTCTTTTGCCTGATGGATGACAATGTTGGATATATAGGAAAAATAAGGATTATCAATATTCAGTATGATCAGTCCCAAGGTGTTGGTTTTCCGGGTGCGCAAACCTTTAGCTAATAAACTGGGTGTGTAATTGCATCTTTTGGCTTCAGCCGAAATGATCTCTACGGCCTTTTTACTAATTCGGTATTTTTCAGCCTGACCGTTCAATACTCTGGAAATAGTTGATATTGAGTACCCGGTGCGCTTGGATATGGAAACCAGCGATTCTTTTTTCATCTTTTTCCGGTTTTTTTCTGGAATAATGCAAGGTAATATAAATATTTTTCCAAATAAAATTTTTGTCATTAAATAATTTTTACCTAAAATTGCACAAACGTTTGCATTAATAACTAAAAGATGGAGAAAATAGCCATAATTGGAAGTTCTAATACCGATTTGGTAATTAAAACAGAAAGGATCCCGGAACCGGGAGAAACAATCCTGGGAGGAGATTTTATGATGACACCCGGGGGAAAGGGAGCCAACCAGGCAGTAGCAGCCGCAAGACTTGGCGGGAAAGTTGCATTTATTACCATGATCGGAGACGATATGTTTGGAAAAGAGGCATTGGATCATTATAAAAAGGAATCCATGGATATTTCATGTGTATTCACAGATCCGGAAACACCTTCCGGAACGGCAATTATTTGCGTGGATGCCCATGGAGAAAACTGTATTGTGGTAGCTCCGGGGGCTAATAATAAAATGACCCGAAAGGACATAGATATGGCTATAGACGTAATTGAATCGTCAGACATAATTCTTATGCAATTGGAAACACCAATGAGTGTTATAGAATACGTAGCAGATATTGCCTGGGAAAAAGGAAAAAAAGTGATACTCAATCCCGCACCGGCTGCCGAGCTTCCGGAGGATCTTATAAAGAAACTTTACCTGATCACGCCAAACAGCACGGAATGTAAGCAAATCACCGGAATTGCCATAAATTCGCCGGCCGATGCAGCTGCGGCTGCCGATGCACTTCTTGAGATGGGTGCCGGGAATGTGGTAATTACACTCGGTTCTAATGGGGCATACATTAAAAACCATCAGGTTGAGGAATATATTCCTGCTGTACTGGTTAAAGCTGTAGATACTACCGCTGCCGGGGATACTTTTAACGGGGCTTTGTGTGTTGGGCTCTCTGAAGGAATGACTTTGAGCCAGGCGGTGCATTTTGCTACAAAAGCGGCTGCCATATCGGTAACAAGAATGGGAGCCCAGGCTTCCATACCATATAGAAGAGAAATAAGTTGAATTGGAAAAGGGGAAAAATGAAAAACATTAAAATTTATTCACTATTTATTGTTTTCCTGTTTGCAGCAACCCAAACGGTGCAGGCTCAGGAAAGGAACGTTACAGGAACGGTTACTGCTGCAGGTAACGGGTTACCGCTGATAGGAGTGACTGTTTACATTCAGGGTACTACAGTCAGCACCGTAACCGACGCACAGGGCGTATATTCCATAACAGCAGAGTCACAGGATGATGTGCTGGTTTTTTCCAGTCTGGGATTTGAAGAAACCCGTACCGTAGCCGGCGATAGAACCGTTATAGATGTCTTGCTGAAAGAAACGGCTCTGGACCTTGAAGAGATGGTCATCATAGGTTACGGTAAAACAACCAAAAAGGAAGTAACCGGATCCATTGCAAGCCTTAAACCCGAGGATTTTAACCAGGGAACCTTTACTACAGCGGCCGGACTTCTTCAGGGAAAAGTAGCCGGATTGACCGTGGTAAACGCTTCCGGTGGTGACCCGAACGGGAATTACGAAATTTTGCTTAGGGGAACCAATTCTCTATCTGCCGGTCAGGGCCCCCTGATTATCATTGACGGGGTAGTGGGAGCGGATATTAGGAACATCAATTACCAGGAAGTGGAGACCATAGACGTATTGAAGGACGGGTCGGCTGCTGCCATTTACGGAACAAGGGGAACCAACGGGGTAGTGATCATCACAACAAAGAGGGCTCAGGCCGGGACAACACAAGTGGAATACGACGGTCAGGTTTCTGTACAGACGGTTCAAAGCAGGGCAATCCCTTTGACTGCGAAGGAATTCAATCAAGTGATCAATCAATACAAACCCGCCGCATCCGGTTCTCTTTACGGAGCTGAAACCGACTGGTTCAGGGAAATTACCAGAACCCCCATAAGCCACAAACATTCGCTGGCTCTTTCCGGAGGGAGTGAGAAATTTTCACACAGAACAGTACTCAACATAGAAGATAACCAGGGGATTCAGAAAAAGAACGAATCACAAAAATTCCTTATAAAGACCAATATCAAACAAAGCGCCCTGCAAGGCTGGCTGGATTTTGATTACAATATATACGGGTCCAAGAGAAAGTATTCTCCTGCCAATTACTCGGCCTTTGAACAAGCTTTTTATCACAACCCAACCGAGCCTGTTTACGATCCGGAAAATGAAGTATCCGGGGGGTATTACCGGATAGCTGAAATGGCTTATTACAACCCGGTTGCCATGATCAACGAGCAGATACAGGAGCGGGAAGCAGATGATTTTGGGGCATCGGTCAGGGCTACGTTAAATGTATTGCCAATAGAAGGGCTTAAATGGGACAACTTTGTGTCTTACAATCAACAACGCTACCAGTCCAATTCCTACCGTACCCGTTATTATCCCAGTTCAATGGGTCAGGATGGGGTAGCTTCCATAAGCAACGAATATACCAACGATATCCAGTACGAAAGTACAGTGAATTATAGCAATACATTTAATAAACATTCCATTCAGGCAGTTTTGGGGTATGCCTACCAAAGGCAAACCGGTGAATACAGCTCTATGGGCAATCAGGGTTTTGATACCGACGACTGGTTGACACATAACATAGGTGCCGGAACGTCGCTTAAGGAAGGTTTGGCCTCTATGTATTCTTACAAAGAGTCCAATACTTACATAGCTTTCTTTGGAAGGGTCATGTACAATTACGATGAAAAATACCTGGCCTCGGTATCGTTGCGCCGTGACGGTTCCAGTCGTTTTGGAAAAGACAACAAATGGGGATGGTTCCCGGCAGTCAGTCTGGGATGGAGGCTTGACAGGGAAGAATGGTTACAAGATGTGGAATGGATCAGTGATCTGAAACTCCGCGCCGGTTACGGTGTAACGGGGAACCAGGATTTTCCCAATTACAAATCCCTGATGCTCATGAAAGTATCCGGAAAATTCTACTACAACAACGAATGGATCAATACGTATGCACCGGCCAGCAATCCCAATTACGACCTTGCCTGGGAAAAGAAAGCCGAATACAATGTAGGGATAGACTACGGATTGTTTGATTTCCGCCTGAGAGGTTCAATAGATTATTATTACCGCTTGACATCCAATTTGTTGTATACCTACTCTGTCCCTACGCCCCCTTACGTCTATGACGAATTGTTTACCAATGTGGGCAAGATCAGCAATCAGGGAATCGAGGTTACCATATCTGCAGATGTTTTCAAGGAAGAGGACCTTTACTGGAATACCTACCTGACTTTTTCAAAGAATATGAACAAGCTGATTGCCTTCACTAACGAGGAATTCCAGAACGGGTCCTACCATGTGGGATGGCTACCTACGCCCGTTGGAGCATATGCCCAACGCCTGGAAGAAGGCAAGAGCCTGGGGTCTTTTTACGGACCGGTATGGCAGGGTATTGACGAGAACGGTAATGACATCCTGAAAAACGCCATTGGCGGGATTGTTTCCGAGTCTATGTGGGAAAACCTGGGATGTGCCTATCCCGACTTCCAGCTTAACTGGGGCAATTCATTCAATTACAAAAATTTTGATTTCTCATTCATGTTCCGTGCTTCAATAGGCGGAAAAGTTTTTAACAGATACGCTGCAGAATACCAGAATATTACTGCACTGGGTCTTAAAAACATCATGGCTTCCTGGATGGATAACACTGCGTTTACCGGGAATGTGAAATATTCATCCAAATATGTGGAGGACGCCACTTATGTGAAGCTGGACAATGTGACCCTGGGATATACGTTTGATCTGGATAACGATTACATGAAAAAACTAAGAGTAAACTTAACCGGGCAGAACGTATTCTGCATCACCGGGTACTCAGGGGTGGATCCTGAGGTCAGCCTGTCCGGATTGGCTCCCGGGATTGAAAGCCTGAGCTATTATCCCAGGACCACAGTAATTACTTTAGGGGTTAACCTTGTATTTTAAACAGGAGGAAAATGAATATGAAGATCAAATACTTAACAATTATACTAGGGGCAGCAACCGTAATGGGTTGTACGGACCTGACAGAAGAAGTCTATTCTGAAATTCCGGCGGATAATTTTTTCAAAAACGAAAGAGAGCTTATTTCAAACGTAGGCAGGGCCTATACCAAACTCCAGGCATATGGCACCGAACAGAGTCTCTGGACGTTGAACATACAGGTCACCGATGAATGTGCGGCTCCTGTAAACGCAAACGGAAGCTGGACTGAAGAACGCTACCAGGAACTGCAATACCACAACTTCAGCCAATCCAACAAACTAGTCAGAATGGGATGGGAATATTGCTTTGACGGGGTAGCTGCCTGCAACGAGATCCTTTATACCACGGATCAATCAGATATTGATTTTGAAGGTAAAGATAAAATATTGGCCGAGGTAAAACTTTTGCGGGCGTACTTCTATTTTATGGGAGTGGACGGATGGGGAAACGTTCCCTTCTCCGAAGATTACTCGGATCCTTCTTATCCCGAGCAGAAAGACAGAAATTTCATGTTTAGTTGGATAGAAAATGAGATCCTGGAAAATGTAGATAAACTGGAACTAAATCCCACTCCGGAATATTACGGAAGGGTGACACAGGGAATGGCCTACACACTTCTGGCCAAACTCTACATGATGTCACAGGAATGGACCGGGACACCCCGCTGGGCAGAAGCTGAAGCAGCCTGCAAAAAGGTCATGGATTCAGGAGCTTATATCATAGAGGACAATTATTCGGACAATTTCAAGCCGTATAATGAAGGTTCACGGGAGAATATTTTTACGATCGTCTACAATACCATTTACACCACTTCGGATCACAATGCTTTTATTATCTATATGCTCGTATTACATTCGTCCAGTTGTGCAACGTTCAACATTCCCGCCACTCCCTGGGATGGATTTGTCTGCCAGCCGGATTTTTTTGCAAAATACGATCCTGCCGACACAAGGCGTTCGGACACATGGCTTTACGGACAGCAATACGACGTGACCGGAAAACCGATTGACGGTTTTGTGATTACGCCATTGTTTGAAGAATCCAAGTACAGGGATGGAAGGGATACTTACGACGGTGCCAAATTAAAAAAATGGAGTTATCAGACGGACGGACTGCTGTTGGGCGGCCAGACAAGTATGGAAAATGATTTTGCCATTTTCCGTTATGCCGATGTAATTCTTATGTATGCCGAGTCTCTTGTCCGTCAGGGAAGAGCAGCGGAAGCCGCCGGCTTGGATGAATTGGCGAAGATTCGTACACGGGCCGGTCTGGTACCATACTCGGCAGGTCAATTCACTTTGGAAGAATTGTATGATGAGCGTGGCCGCGAACTGGCCTGGGAGGGTTGGAGAAGGCAGGACATGATCCGTTTTGGCAAATTCAACGATCCCTGGTGGGCCAAAAAAGCCTCGGCACAAAACAAAAAGATCTATCCCATCCCCAGAGAGGCCTTGGCATCCAACCCCAATTTAGTACAAAACCCCGGTTATTAAACTTTTACAATATATTTTATTATGCAGAAGATCATATTATTTTTAGCGGTTGTTGTCCTGGCGACAGGTTGTTCTACCAAAAAGATACCAATCACGGAATTGCGTGACAAGATTGCGGGTGCCTGGATAGGACAGATGGTTGGCAATATGTACGGTCTGCCTCACGAGAACAAATACATTGAAGAGCCGGGAGATGAGTCACTTTGGCCTTACGGATACAGCAAATCGCTGGATAAACTGGAATTGTACGAAGGGGCTTTTTCCGATGACGATACAGACGTAGAGTACCTGTATCTGATGATGATGGAAAAGTACGGGCACGAACCGACCTACCGTAACCTGAGAGAAGGCTGGATGTATCATATGCGAGACAGGATCTGGCTGGCCAACCGGGCTGCCCTGGGATTGATGCATCACGGATTCGTTCCTCCCCATACGGGAAGTAAAGTTTCTAATCCGCACTGGTATCAGATTGATCCGCAACTTATTAATGAAATATGGGCGTATACGGCTCCGGGGATGCCTGAATATGCAGCGGAGAAATCGGCCTGGGCTGCCCGTATAACCAGTGATGATTGGGCCATTGTTCCGACCATTCATTACGGGGCTATGTATTCCATGGCTTTTTTTGAGGACGATATTGAAAAGATCATTATTGATGCCATTGAATTTCTTCCTGAAGGGGACCGATACAGAAAAACGGTAGAAGAAGCTGTGGATCTGTATCATCAATATCCCGATGATTGGCAAAAAGCCCGTCAGATCATTGCTCAGAAGTATTACACAGATGAAGATGAAATGACAAAAACCATCTGGAACGCAAACCTGAACGGAGCGTGCGGAATCCTTTCCATGCTTTACGGGAAAGGCGATTTGCAACTTACCATGGATCTGGGATGTGCCATGGGGTTCGATGCCGATAACCAGACAGCCACGGTGGGAGGCATATTGGGCGTGATGTACGGGGCTTCATCTTTACCGGATCATTTGACTATGCCCATAGAAGGATGGAACAAACCGTTCAATGACAGGTATATTAATATAACCCGTCACGATATGCCTGATGCTTCCATTCAGGATATTATTGACCGTACGGTGCAGATGGCCATACAACTGGTATGTACTAAAGGAGGAAAGCTTCAAGGTAGCGGCGAGGAAGAATACCTGGTGATACCTGAAAAGGTTCATTTTATTCCCCCTGTGGAGTACAGTCGCGGGCCGATGCCGGCACTGGAGGTCGGCGTCCCGGTGGAAAACGGATTTGGTGTGCTGCCTTACCCCGGAAAATACCTGGAACTGGAAAGCGGTGAACTGCCTCCGGGGTTGACTTTTGAAAAAGGTGTTCTGAAAGGCACACCTGCAAAGCCCGGAAAGTATTCCGTGAAATTGCAGCTTTATGATGAAAATACAGGAACGGCCGAAACTACGGATGACATGCGGGTGGAATTCATTGTAAGGACAAACAATATCGCCCCGACAGCAGATACCATTTATGCTTCGGTAAGGGAAGTGAACACAGATGTGTTGTTCAATTGCTGGATCACTTTTGGTCGACCCATGTATGCTAAGACTGTAGATGCGATCAACGATGGGATTGTGTCGGGTGAAGGGTCTGTATTCTACTCTCTGGCAGAAATGTCCAATGCGCCTAAGAGTGATTATTTCGGTTACGGCTGGACTGAAAAGAAACACATTGATATGGTGGCTTTTCATACCGGTTGTATGGAGGAATTCGGAGGTTGGTACAATGCAGGGACATTAAAGGTACAATACCTGGATAACAGAGGAAACTGGAAGGAAGTTGAAAATTTCAGGTCAACTCCGTCTTTGCCGGCAACCGATATCGTATTCTTCCAACCCCATTTTGTGGAATTCGTCTTTGAGTTTGATCCCGTTGAAACGAAAGGAATAAGGATTATTGGAGACAATAAGGTGCAAGACCATTGGGATAAGTATACCAAGAATGTGTCTTCATTCATATCCATTACCGAATTAAGTGTCTATCAAGAGAAGTGATCATGAGAAAAACAACAATAGCCCTTTTATTGACAATTATCTTATTTGCCCCGGGATGTTCACAAAAGAATTTTCCTTCGGAAGTCACCCTGTCCAAAAACGAACTCTTTGACAAAATTAAAGGGGGATGGGCCGGGCAGACCATAGGAGTGGTATACGGAGCTCCCACTGAATTTAAATTCACAGGAACCACCATTCAGGATTACCAACCTATTCCCTGGGGAAATCATTACATAAAATACTGGTGGGACAAGAAACCCGGACTTTTTGACGATATATACAACGATTTGACTTTTGTGGAAACACTGGAACAGGAAGGTCTGGATTGCAGCCAGGAAACATTGGCAAAACGTTTTGCCTTTGCCGAGTATCATCTGGCACACGCTAACCAGGCATCCAGATACAACATCCGCAATGGCATCATGCCCCCGGAATCGGGATTCTGGATGAACAATCCGCATGCAGATGACCTGGATTTCCAGATTGAGGCCGATTTCATTGGATTGATGACTCCCGGTCTGATGCCCCAGGCAATGGAAGTTGCTTCCCGGGTGGGACACATCATGAACAGTGGCGACGGTTTTTACGGAGGTGCCTTTGTCTCGGGTCTGTATTCCTCGGCTTTTGTCTGTGATGATCCGGCAAAGATCCTGGATATGGCCCTGGAGCCTATTCCTGTGGAAAGCCAGTTTTATCAGTGTGTTGACGATGTAAGGAAGTTGCATGCGAAATATCCCGGCGATTGGGAACAATGCTGGTTTGAGATGCACAAAAAGTGGAACAAGGACGTTGGCTGTCCCAAGGGCGTTTTTTTAAGTTTTAATATTGATGCCAAGATCAATGCAGCTTACATAGCTATTGGGCTGTTGTACGGGGAAGGGGATTTCTCAAAATCAATTGAAATTGCTACCCGTTGCGGTCAGGATTCCGATTGCAATCCAGCTACGGTTGCCGGAGTGTTGGGTGTGATGAAAGGCTATTCGGAAATTCCGGGTTATTGGCTGGATCCGCTCAAAGAGATAGAAGAAAGTAATTTTCAGGGTACAAATGTTTCGCTTGCCAAAGCATACAGGTACAGCTTTTCGCATGCGTTGCAAATGATCCAGAAAGCAGGTGGTAATGTAGAAGGTGACCGGGTAATCATTCCCGTGAAAAAGGCAGATGTTCTGCCGCTGGAACAAAATTTCCAGGGTATGTATCCTTTTTACCGGGACCGTAAGGATACTTTCATGAAAGACAATTATCAGTTTGATTTTCAGGGGAACGGTTTTGTGATCTGGGGAAACATTGTGTGTTTACGCAGCGTCACGGCAGATTACGTGGCCAGGGTCTCGGCAAGACATATAGGTTCGGAAGTTTTCGGTTTGGCAGAGCCGGACGATCCTTACGTTGCCATGGTGGAAGTCTGGATTGACGGAAAGCTGGATCATGTATCACGTCTTCCCATGAAAAATACAGACAGAAGGGTAGAACCGGCCTGGAAATACCTTTTGCCGGAAGGACACCACAAAGTTGAGATGAAATGGAAAAATCCGCATGAGGATTACCTCATAAGGATCAACGATATAGTGTATTATTCGGAAACACCGGTTATATGATGAATAGGTTATTGATATTAGGTTATGTTTGGTTTTTGGCCGGTTCATGTACCGGGAACCCTCCCGTATTGGATTACTCCAAACCCATTTCCGTACGGGAGGATGTTTTAAAAGATAAGATCAAGGGCGGCTGGGCCGGACAGACTATTGGCTGTACGTACGGCGGCCCCACTGAGTTCAAATACAAAGGAGGTCTGATAAACGACCGGGCACCCATCATTTGGTACGAAGACTACATTTACGATACGTTCATTGAAGATCCGGGCCTGTACGATGATGTCTATATGGACTTGACTTTCCTTGAAATCATGAATGCCGAGGGAATTGACGCTCCGGCCGAATCCTATGCGCTGGCCTTTGCCCATGCCGATTACAAACTTTGGCATGCCAACCAGGCAGCCCGGTACAATATCCTGAACGGAATCATGCCTCCGGCATCAGGACACTGGATGAATAATCCGCATGCCGATGACATTGATTTCCAGATTGAGGCGGATTTTATTGGTATGATATGCCCGGGTCTGGTAAACAAAGCATCGTCTCTGTCAGACAGGATCGGGCACATAATGAATTACGGAGACGGCTGGTACGGAGGTGTTTTCATAGGAGCTATGTATTCTCTGGCTTATGTTAGCAGTGACATCCCTTTGGTGATCAATGAAGCTCTGAAAACCATTCCCAAAGGATCCAAATTCCGCAATTGCATTGAGGATGTGGTAAAATTTCATGCACAATATCCCGATGACTGGAGGCGGTGCTGGTTGGAGATAGAACGCCGTCACGGATATGATATTGGTTGTCCGGAGGGCGTTTTTAACGGATTTAATATTGATGCCGTAATCAACTCGGCCTATGTGGTAATGGGACTGCTGTACGGAGAGGGTGATTTTCACAAGACAATGGATGTGGCTACCCGCTGTGGTCAGGATTCTGACTGTAATCCGGCATCTGCTGCAGGAATACTGGGTGTTATGTACGGGTATGAAGCCATACCTGAAACATATAAGGCTTCCATGAGTAAGGTTGAAGATATTGATTTTGCCTATACCAGCATTTCTCTTAACAAAGTGTATGGGATTAACTTGTCCCTTATGCGGGATATTATTGAAGATCAGGGAGGAAGTATTGAAGGAGAAGTGTATACATTCAATCTGCAGGAACCCCGGGAAGTAGCCCGCGAGGAATCGTTTGAAGGGATAGAACCGACCGAAAAAAGGGTGCTTAAGAAAATGTTCAATGATTCTTTAACGCTCGATTTTAAAGGCTGTGGTGTTGTGGTTCTTGGACAGGTTACACAGGTGGGTTTTTCGGACCAATCCTATGTGGCAGAGATTGAGGCTTATATTGATGGTGTTAAGGTTGAATCCTTCCGTATGCCTTTTGATTATATAAAACGTAAATACGATATTTTTTACGAATACGGACTGAATGACGGACAACACCGGCTGACCCTGAAGGTTATAAATCCGGTAAAGGAATTTGTTATTGAAGCAAAAGAAATGGTGGTCTATTCAGATGAAAAATAATACGATGAATACTTTATTGCTATGCATATTATCATGGCTCATTATGCCCACATCTTGTGACAAACCGGATCCCCCGGCACCCGGGCCTGAGTTTAATCGTTATAACAAGGACATTGTCCTGCAAAGTCAGGTATTGAATGCATCCATTAAGTATTCCGTATTCCTTCCCGATGATTATTTGAAGGATACAACGGTCCGTTACGGAGTGGTTTATTTACTCCATGGCCTGGGTGATGATAACAATTCCTGGAACGACGTTTACCTGAGGGTCTCTTCTTTGATCAGCGAGATGGAGAAATCGGGTGAAATTTCAAAAATGATTTACGTTATGCCACAGGGTTTCAGAACGTATTATGTGAACCGGCATACAGGCACCTACAATTATATGGATATGTTCGTTCAGGAACTGGTCCCTCATATTGACAAAACGCTCAGGACTGTCGCAGACAGGGATCACCGTGCGGTAGTGGGCTATTCCATGGGTGGATACGGTGCCATGATACTTCCTTCCAAACATCCGGAACTGTTTTCAGTTTCTGTTCCGCTGAGTATGTCTTTCAGGACGGATAAACAGTATATGACCGAACCTTCCGGGGGTTGGGACGGTCAATGGGGATATATTTTCGGTGGAGAAGGCCGGATGGGTCAGGCGCGGCTTACTCCTTATTACAAGGAACACAGTCCTTTCTACTTTTTCAATCCGGAAACTGCAGCTTCATTTGGCAATGTGAAGTATTTTCTGGATTGCGGTGATGATGAGGAACAATTACTGGTAGCCAACGACACGCTTCACGTACTGATGCGTTCCCTGGGGATAGATCATGAGTTCAGGGTAAGGAACGGAGCGCATACTTCCAGTTACTGGAAACAAGCCATGTATGAAGTACTGCCTTATATTGATAATTGTTTTAAAGGTTTGAAATACAGGAAGGAAGAAACGGTGCAGGCCGGAATAGCAGAATTTGAATTCCGTCAGATACTAACTGGAAGTTGTGGTGCGCGCTTGTATTACCCGGCGGATTACAATGAAACTTCAGGTTACACAGCCCTTTATTATGTATACAGTGATATGGGTCAGGATTTCACTGATAAGAGCATTACACAGATCAAATCTGTATGCGACAATAAAGGATATCTACTGGTTACTTGTAACAGCGATTCACTTGCAGCTTACAGAATGAATCTCAGGGACGTTATTGGGGCAGCAGAAAAAGAGTTTACTTCTAACGGAACAAGGAAAGGGCTCGGGATCCTGGATGGAGGAGAGATCCTGTTCAATGCCTCTGCCCGGGACGAGTCAGTATTCACTTCTGTATTCCTGGCAGAAGCTGCTATGGATGATCTGGATGTTAATCCTTCCCATGGAGTTGCTTACTATTTCTGTGTTTCGGACCAAAGCCGTTATTACGTTGCCGCGGATCTTCTTTACCGGTATTGCAAAGAGCATGATATAAAATATGAGTACAGGGTTTACAACGGCGTTGAATCCGCCAATTCTGTGCTTTACGCGATAAGTTTATTAATCAATAATATTTAAAACCATGTTTATAGTAAACAGTTACCTTTTAGCGGTGGTTTTTTGCTTTGTGACCATGCTATGCTGGGGATCCTGGGGAAACACCCAAAAATTGGCCTCAAAAAGCTGGCGTTACGAACTTTTTTACTGGGATTATGTGATAGGGATGCTTCTTTTCAGCTTGGTTCTTGCTTTTACTATGGGGAGTATCGGGGATCAGGGTCGTCCTTTCTTACAGGATATTTCCCAGGTAACCGCACGCAATTTCTGGAGTGTCATCCTGGGAGGTGTCATCTTCAATGCCTCCAACATTCTTCTATCGGCGTCTGTTTCTCTTGCGGGTCTGGCAGTTGCCTTTCCTCTGGGAGTAGGACTTGCGTTGGTGCTGGGTGTGATAGTTAACTATATAGGAGCACCCAAAGGAGATCCGGTGATCCTGTTTTTGGGCGTAGCACTAATTGTGGTTGCCATAATTTTCAATGGGATGGCATCGGCCGGCACCAAAAAGGAAACGGGAGATAGGGCAAAAAATAAAAAAGGGATCATGCTTGCAGTGGTTGCAGGGGTTTTGATGGCCTTTTTCTATCGTTTTGTGGCAGCAGCCATGGATCTGGACAATTTTGCAAATCCAACACCCGGCATGGTGACCCCGTATTCAGCTATTGTGATCTTTTCAATAGGGGTATTGGTGTCCAACTTCTTCTTTAATACATTTTTGATGAAGAAACCTTTTGTTGGAGAGCCCGTTACGTACAAACAATACTTTAAAGGTGGTTTTTCAACCCACATGGTCGGGATTCTGGGTGGAGCTATCTGGTGTTTGGGGACTGCTTTCAGCTATATTGCCGCGGGTAAGGCGGGAGCTGCCATATCCTACGCACTGGGACAAGGTGCTCCTATGATCGCAGCCATCTGGGGTGTATTTATCTGGAAAGAATTCAAAGGCTCTTCAAAAACGGTCAACTGGCTGTTGGGACTTATGTTTCTCCTGTTCATTTCCGGGCTGACACTAATAATAATATCCGGAGGTAACTAAAAATAATATAATGAATTCACATACTATTTTATTCACTATTAAAAAACATCAATATGAAAAAGATCTTTTCTATCATGACAATGATGATTGCTGTATCTGTGATTGTTTCTTCATGTAAACCGGCAGAACCGGAAGAACCCGAATACAGTTACAGAGTGGCAACGTATGCCGCTGAATGGAGTTCGGGTACGGACCAATGGGTATATACTTATGATGCTACAGGCAAAGTTACCGGAATCATCCGTAACTGGGTTGTAGACAACAATCCTGTACTGGATAAGGAATGGGATTTCGCGTGGGCTTATCCTAATCTTACCATATCCGGAAGCAATAATTACCAGATTACCTTCGGATCCAACGGTTATGTCTCTTCCATGACCGAATCCGGTGACGGTTGGGCAGAAACATATACCTATACTTATGATTCCAACGGATATCTTGTTTCAGTAAGCCGAGACGGTGAGTTACGTTCAGAAATCGTTATTGAAAACGGGAACATCAAAACCTGGTCCCGTCTTTCCGATGGCGTATGGCAGGTCAAGAACCATACCTATTCTACTGTTGAGAATGAATATGGTATTTATAACATTTATTCAGAAAGAGCAGGAGCAGGCAGGTGGCTTATGGAATTGGGTTATTTTGGTAAGCCTTGCAAGAATCTTTGTGCAACTAACCAATGGGCACATTCAGACAAAGGTTCCACCATGCAATATGATTTTGACACAACCAACAACACAATTGTAAGAGTGATCAAAACCTATGACGGAGAAGACGAGATCAGCCATTATACATGGGAATCTTATGAAGTGCTATAGGTGTGCGTTGCACACTTGATGCGATGCTCTGTATATGAGCATCTTAACAAAAGCCACCCCCGGGGGTGGCTTTTTGTTATTTGATTGAATAGCAGCCAAATGCATCAAGTGTGCAATGCACAATTTTTTTTTCATTATCTTGCCTTCATGATCATCCGTGAGATGGAAAAGCATGAGATCCCTCTGCTGGAGGAATTTCTTTATCAGGCTATATTTATTCCGGAAGGTACGGAAAGACCCGGCAGGGAAATCTTGAAACTGCCGGAGATCCACGTCTATATTAAAGATTTCGGGAAGGAAACGGATCATTGCCTGGTGGCCTGCAAGGAAAACCTTGTAATTGGAGCAGTGTGGTCAAGACAGTTCCCGGAAAATGAGAAAGGATTCGGTTTTGTAGACTCCGACACCCCGGAAATTGCCATGTCTGTTTTGCAATCTTACCGAAAGCAGGGCGTGGGGACGCTTTTACTTAAAGCCATGCTGGACAGATTGGCACGTAACGGTTATCGGCAGGTTTCCTTAAGTGTGGACGTTCTGAACTACGCGTGTAAGATGTATCAGAAATCCGGATTCATTACCATAGGAACATCGGGAGAATCCGTGACTATGATCAAAAAACTATCGTAAAATTTTTTAATACGACGCATTATGACGTAGTGGCTCTCCATTTTTGAGCCATGAAAAAAACTGTCTTATTTTTTGTCGCAACAGTCTGTCTGGTATCCTGCACTCCCGGGGAAACACCTGGTTCAGGTGATTCCCAAGATGAACCCAAACCGCATCTGAAGTTTGCCATTGTTCCGGCAGACACCCTGCCAGCAGAACCGTTATCCGATCTTTATCCTACGCCTGTATTGGAATTCGGAATGTCAAAAACCGATCTTGTACATCGCCTGGGAATACCCGAACGATCCACAAAGGATGGAATAATTTATACAAACTACTCCAAAGCCGCACCTTATGCGATGTACGTATTTGAGAATGAAAAATTGTCAGGAGCCGGGGTGTTGGTCTATTCATCCTGTACGAAATCGTTGGCTGCATACCTTGTGGAAAGGTACCGGCCTGTTTCCAGGGAAGGTGAACATTATTACTTTATGAACACTCCTTCTGAGCAGAACTCCGCTCTTTGGGTAGCACTGACCCTAGGCAAAACAAAATACTGGAGCGTGATGTATATGCCTTCATCACCGGACCCTGTAATAAGCAGTAAACTAAGCGCTCTGATGCACCTGCTGTACTAACTTTAGGAAAAACTTGATTATATTAGCATAAAATCGCAACATAATGTCAAAACACGGAGAAGTAAGGCGTTACAGCCTTATTATTGAAAAGATCAAATGCGGTCATTATCCCACTTTTCTTGAGATCAAGAATTTTCTTTATACACAGGGGTTCCAGGTAGGAGATCGTACCATTCAGCGTGATATTGAACAGATCCGTTGTGAGTTTGGTATTGAGGTCAAATACGACAGGATCCGGAGGGGGTATTGCATTGACTATGAAACCAGCCTGAATGTGGAATCGTTTTTCCATTTCCTGGAGATCGTCAATACAGCGGAACTGCTGACCGAAAGCCTGATGGAGAGCAAGGATGCTTTAAAGCATATATCGTTCGATACAGGCGGTGGCCTTAAGGGAATAGAAAATCTGAAGCCGCTTTTGAAAGCCGTAATTGAAAACAGGAAAATAAGCTTCAATCATTACAATTTCCAAACGGAAAAAGTGACTGCTTACACACTAAAACCTTATCTGTTGAGGGAATACCTGAACCGATGGTATGTCATTGGCATAGTGGACGGAACCAAAACGCTCAGGATATTCGGAGTTGATCGCATCCGGGACCTGGATATCAAAGCAGAAACATTCATCCCCGATCAAAGCCTGAATCCTGTCTGTCTTTTTGACCAGACCATTGGCCTGATGTTTTCCCAGAATACGTTACAGGACGTGGTATTGTCTTTCACACATACACAGGGAAAGTATATCAAAACGCTTCCGTTGCACAAATCACAGAAGGTGCTGGTTGACAACGAAAGGGAATGCCGCGTAACATTACGCGTCATACCCAATTACGAACTAACCCAGGAAATCCTCAAGCATGGTGATTCAGTCAAAGTAATGGAACCTGCATGGCTGGCTGAAAAGATTCAGCAAATTTTGAAACGTGCGCTGGAAAAATACCGTTAAGCATGCAACAAAACTGAGGGGTTATCCGTTTTATATGTATGTTGTGTAACATTTCATTCATAAATAACCTACTGACAGATGATGATAAAACCTAAAACCTTAAAAGCAGCTGCTATTGCCGTTTTTGTCGGTTTTGCTTTAGCTTTGGCCATTCCCGCACTTGCAGATATCAAAACATTGGGTTGGCTTACAACCCTTATTCTGATTTTGTCGCTCCTGCTGTTATCCTTCGCGGGGGCTATACTGGTAGTTTCTCTGATAAAAGGACTGGCCAAATTGAATTTCTGGCTGGCTGCGGCTTTTGTCAGCGGTATCCCTGCCGTTATTATGTTTTACAGCATGAAATTGCCGGGTACATTGATGGTATATTTCACCATTGCAATCAGTTGTATGCTTTTGGGCGGGGCTCTGGTCCAATTCGGAAAGCCATGGACAGGGCTCAAAAAATTCCAAAAAGCACTGGCCATCGCATGCCTGACCCTTGGACTAACAGGAATTGCAGGGGGCCTGATCTGGGTGCTGTACCCGGGAAAACCTGTAGAAATACCACTCTCTGCCGCCAACTCGGCACAAAACATGCCTCCGGTTCTGGAAATGAGCAATCCCGGGGAATCCGGGCAATATGAGGTGGCATACCTGACATACGGGAGTGGAAAGGACAGGCACAGGCTGATTTTCGGAGATGAGGCGGATCTGATTACACAACCGGTGGACGGATCTTCTTTCCTGGATTCCTGGAAGGGATTCAGCGGGAAAATGCGCACCTGGTATTTTGGATTTGAAAAGGATTCATTGCCTTTAAATGCGCAGGTGTGGTATCCGCAGGGACAAGGACCTTTCCCGCTGGTGCTGATCGTTCACGGAAACCACTCGGCACAGGATTTTTCGGATCCGGGTTACGAATACCTGGGTCGCTTGCTGGCCTCCAAGGGGTATATAATGGCATCTGTGGATGAGAATTTTCTGAACGGCGCCTTTTTTGACATTCCCAAGGGATTGCAAGGGGAAAACAACGTCCGCGGATGGCTGCTGCTCAAACACCTGGAAGTATGGAGGAATTGGAACGGCCAGGAAGACAATCTTTTTTACTGTAAAGTGGATACCAGCCGGATTGCTTTGATCGGACATTCGCGGGGTGGGGAAGCCGTAGCACATGCCGCATTGTTTAACCGGTTGCCTTATTATCCCGATAATGCTAATGAAGTGTTTGATTTCAATTTCAATTTCAATATTCGCTCGGTGATAGCCATTGCCCCATGTGACGGGCAATACCAGCCGGGTCGTATGCGTACCCCGCTTACAGATATCAACTACCTGGTGCTGCAGGGCTCGCACGATGCCGATGTTTCTTCTTACCAGGGAATGCGTCAGTTTAACCGCCTTCGGTTTTCGGAAGGATTTGACGGGTTTGCCGCCGGATTGTACATTTGGGGTGCCAACCACGGGCAGTTCAACAGCAGCTGGGGCCGTACCGATTTTCCTTCCCCCCGCATCAACTTCTACAACCTGGGACAGCTCATGTCACAAGAGGATCAGCAAACTATCTCCAAAACGTATATTGCGGCATTTCTGGATGCAACGTTGTTGGGAAAAGAAGAACTGCGTCCGATGTTCATGGATTACCGTTATGCCCGGAACTGGCTACCGAAAACCGTATACCTGAATCAATACCGGCAGCCGGGCACACTTCCTTTAAGCACGTTTGCCGAGGATCTTGATCTGACTACGGCTACTTTGGCGCAAAGCCGTGCTTTAGCCGTGGACCTGAGCATCTGGCGCGAGCAGGCCCTTCATTTAAGCTGGGGCGAGAGCGACACCCGTGCCCTCTTCCTGGGCTGGAACACCACGCAAAGCGACACCCTCGCCCCGGCCTATCACATCACCTGGCCCGAAGGAGCCCTGAACGCAGACGCGCAATCCATCCTCACATTTTCCCTTGCCGAGTTGGACGAGAAAGCCAACCCGCCGGGAGCAGAAGAGGAAGCAGATGAGGAAGCAGAGGAGGAAGATGATGCAGAAGAGGCTGATGATACCGAAGATGAGGAAATTGATGAGGGTGAAAGCAGTGAGGAAGGTGCGGGGGAAGGTGTTGGGGAAGATTCTGCGGTCGTTGACAGTTTAGCGTTGGATGAAGCCGACAAACCTTTTATTGATTTCACCATCCGCCTGACCGACCGCAACGGCTCTGTACTGGAATTCCCAATCAGTGATTTCGCCCCGCTGCAACACCCGCTCAAACGAAAATTGACCAAACTTGGTTTTATGCAACCTCAGGCCGAATGGGAAATCATCCTACAGACTTACAGCTTTCCCTTGAAGCGGTATGTTCCGGACAATCCCGGATTTGATTTTGAGCATATAACGGGACTCAGTTTCCTCTTTAACGTAACACCGGAAGGCGTTATTGTGGTCAATGAAATTGGGGTTCGTTGAGAGTTGGTGGCAAGCACTCCTAGCCCTTCTCGGCAATTGTCTCCAGGGCTTTTTTGTCCAGTATCTCAAGATTTTTGCCGGAAATAGAAATAATGTTGTCTTTCTGGAAATCGGAGAGGGTGTTTATAATACTTTCTTTGGAATAGCCTAGTGTGTGTGCCATTTCTTCGCGGGTAAACGGTATGGCTATCTGATGCTCTCCAAATACCCTTACAAGGTTCAGCAATAAAGTTGCCAATGCACCGCCGGCATTCCTGTGTTTTAAAGTGATCAGTTTGTGCACAGTGAAATTGATCATTTCAGACATCATGGTGACAATCTTCAAAGCGAACTTCCCGTTTTGTTCTATCAGTTTTTCAAACACATTCCTGTCAAAAACCCTGATCTTACTGGTTGTTATGGCTACGGCCGAAAAATCCAGCCTTTTTTTTACAAATGAACACATAAGACCAATAAAATCACCCTTGATTCCAAAACCAAAAGTGGTATCTTTTCCACTTTCCAGAAAATTCAACTTCACCATTCCTTCTTCTAATATCATGATCTGGGAAGCCAAAGATCCCTGTTTGATGATTACATCGTATTTATTGTAATCAAGAATCACAGATGATCCCATCAATTCGTTTAATTCTTCTTCTTTCAGAGGAGTTGCCCAGGGATAATCAGGGGTGGTTTTCATACTTGTCAGGATTGAATTAAAAACATGTAATATTACATATTTTCTGGTGAAAAACTGCATTGCCTCTTTTTCCTTTGCGGCATAATTAATGTATATTTTTGTTTATTAACCATTTAAAACACTATTATGGCAGATATGAAAGTAAGGGTAAGCGCCCAAAGTGAAAATGCTACAAAGACTCTCGTGAAGGCACGCAATTTTGAAATAGTAATTGATGAACCCGCAGAACTGGGTGGAACCAATGACGGGCCCAATCCCGTTGAGTATGTTCTGGGTGCATTTGCAGGATGTCTGAACGTTATGGCACACGTAGTGGCCAAAGAATTGAACATGACATTAAGAGGTGTAAAGATTGATATCAGCGGACCCCTTAATCCGGCACGTTTGTTCGGACAAAGCTTTGAAGAACGCGCAGGTTTCAAAGAAATATCCGTGGTTTTGAAACCCGATACCGATGCCGATGAAGCAACCCTGGAAAAATGGGCAAAAGCCATTGAAGACAGGTGCCCGGTAAGCGACAACCTGCAGCACACCACACCGGTGAGCGTTTCTATCAAGAGATAAGCGTACGTTGCATACATTGTTCTTTTAGCTCTGTATCAGAGCTTTATAAAAATCGTACCCCCGGGGGTACGATTTTTTTATTTGATTGATTATCAATCAAAAGAACAATGTGTGCAACGTACCCCAATTTTTCCCGATATTTGAAGTTAAATTGAATGGCTATGAAACGCTTTTTCTCCATTGCTGCGGCACTTCTGATAGCGGGGTTTCTGCTCTCGTGCAACAACAACCAACAAATCATCACTTTCCCGGAACCGGCCCGTGAGCCCAGGATTACGGACGTACTGGAGCTCAGGTGCAAGCCCCTGGATACGGTTAGGGTTGCTTTCATTGGCTTGGGAATGAGGGGGTCAGTTGCTGTTCACAGGTATACGTTCCTGGATGGAGTGAAGGTGGTGGCGCTGTGCGATGTGGTGCCGGAGAATGTGGAGCGGGCCAATGAAATACTTGCGGAAAGAGGATTTGCCAGTGCAGATACCTATACCGGTCCTGAAGACTGGAGGCGGGTATGTGAACGGGATGATGTGGATCTGATCTACGTTTGTACGCATTGGGATCTCCATACGCCAATAGGGGTTTATGCCATGGAGCAAGGAAAGCATGTGGCACTGGAAGTGCCGGCAGCACTGACTGTTGAAGAGTGCTGGCAATTGGTAAGCATGGCCGAGAAAACCCGTCGTCACTGCATTCAATTGGAAAATTGCAATTACGATTTTTTTGAAATGGCTACCCTGAATATGGCACAACAGGGATTGTTTGGGGAGATCGTACATACCGAGGGCGCTTACATTCATGATTTGCGGTTTTTGAATTTCAACGATACTACCGGTTATTGGAACATGTGGCGATTGAAGCACAACGCGCAGGAAAACGGAAATCTTTATCCCACGCACGGACTCGGGCCCATCGCTCACATACTCAATATTCACCGCGGAGACCGGATGGACTACCTGGTTTCGGTATCCTCGGCACAATTTGGAATGACCGCCTATGCAAAGGAAAAGTTCGGAGAAGACTCGGAATATGCAAAAAAAACGTACCTGAACGGAGACATGAACACCTCGGTAATTAGAACCGTTAAAGGAAAGACCATCATGCTGCAGCACGATGTGACCAGTCCGCGCCCCTACAGTCGCCTCCATACGATCAGCGGCACCAATGGGTTTGCGCAGAAATACCCAAGGCCCGGAATCGCACTGGAGCCAGACGCACACAGGTTCCTTTCAGACGTTGCGCTGGATTCCCTGCTGAGGCTTTATGAACATCCCATTGTCAGTGAAGTGGGACAGAAGGCAAAAGAGGTTGGCGGTCACGGAGGCATGGATTTTATTATGGATTACCGCCTGATTTATTGCCTTCGTTACGGGCTCCCGCTCGACATGGATGTATACGATGCCGCTGAATGGAGCGCTGTTATTGAACTTTCCAGAACCTCGGTGGCCAATGGCGGCCGTCCGGTACGCGTTCCAGACTTTACCAGGGGTGCCTGGAAACGTTTGGAAAGGGTGACTTATTATAAAACAGATCAAAATTAATATTGATATATGGCAACCTATAAGAAAGACATCACTTCTATTGACAATATTGAAGTAATCTTCCTCCAAAATGAAGATTATGAAGATATAAGAACAGCGATGATTGAGGCGTATTCCAATATGCCGGAGACGTATTGGAAAGAGCATCACATTAAAACGTTGATCCGGCTCTTCCCAGAAGGACAGGTAGGTATAAAAGTGAATAACGAACTGGCAGGCTGTGCTTTATCCATAATCATAGATGATACGCAATTTGATGACAAGCATACCTACCATGAAATTACAGGAGGATATACTTTTAATACCCATACTTCAAAAGGGAACAAGCTCTATGGAATTGATATTTTTATAAGACCCAAATTCAGGGGATTACGTTTGGGCAGGCGCCTGTACGACTACCGCAAAGAGCTTTGTGAGAAACTGAACCTGAAAGGGATCGTTTTTGGAGGCAGGATTCCGAATTACCATCAGTACGCTTCACAGATGACACCCCGAAAATATATTGATAAAGTAAAAAAGAAAGAGATCCACGATCCGGTGCTGGATTTTCAGATGTCCAATGATTTTCATCCGGTAAGGATACTGAAGGGATACCTGCGGGGAGACAAGGAATCCCAGGAATATGCAGTACTTCTGGAGTGGGACAATGTTTATTATGAAAAAAAGAGCAAAAAGGCAGCCATTAAAAAGTCCGTTGTACGTCTGGGACTTATCCAATGGCAAATGAGACTTTACAAAAACCTGGAAGAGGTAATGCAACAAGCCGAGTATTTCGTGGATGCCGTGTCTGGGTACAAATCGGATTTTGCCCTTTTTCCCGAGTTTTTCAATGCCCCGTTGATGTCTGATTACAATCATCTCTCGGAAGCTGAGGCCATAAGGAAGCTGGCGGGATATACTAAAGAATTTGTACAGCGTTTCAGCCGGCTGGCCATATCGTACAACATAAACATCATTACGGGAAGTATGCCTGAGCTGGTGAATAACAATCTATACAACGTGGGTTACCTGTGCAAAAGGGACGGCGGGATAGAAAGATTTGAAAAGATCCATATTACACCTGACGAAGCGAAAGTCTGGGGTATGCAGGGAGGCTCTAAGATTCAGTCCTTCAATACGGATTGCGGCAAAGTGGGTATACTTATTTGCTATGACGTGGAATTCCCCGAATTAAGCCGAATATTGGCTGACGAAGGAATTGATATCATTTTTGTTCCTTTCCTGACAGACACGCAAAACGGGTATTCCAGGGTACGGAACTGTGCCCACGCCCGCGCCATAGAAAATGAATGTTACGTGGCCATTGCCGGTTGTGTAGGGAATCTGCCCAAAGTCCATAACATGGATATTCAGTATGCACAATCGGTGGTATTCACTCCGTGCGATTTCGCCTTTCCCACCAATGGGATCAAAGCCGAGGCAACCCCCAACACGGAAATGATCCTGATTGCCGATGTGGACATTGACCTGCTTCGGGAATTAAATCAATTTGGCAGCGTGCGAAACCTCAGGGACCGCCGCAAAGATGTGTACGTTGTACACATTGTTCATTAGGCTGAAATACAGAGTATTATGAATTTCACACCCCTGGGGCACGAAATTCATAAGTTGTTGATAATGAGATGAAAGAATAAAGGGTGCAACGTACATATTGTTCATTAGGCTGATAAACAGAAAGTTACTAAAATCGGCCCCCCGGGGTTGGAAATTAATAAGTTATTGATAATGAGCCAAAAGAATCAAGTGTGCGTTGTACACTAAATCAAATAATATGAATCAGTTAATTACCCAAAAAGTCCGTTTGATATACGCACTCTTTATCTTAGTACTCCTAAGCCCTGCTGTCTCCTGCTCATCTGCAGAGGAAGCGAAAATGCCTGAAATTATTGAAAACAGTGGTCGTTATGCCCTTCTGGTAGACGGAGAGCCATTCTTTGTTTTTGGCGGTCAATCTGCCAATTCTTCCACATGGCCCAAAATGCTCCCCGGCGTATGGAACACCATTGAATCCATGCATGCCAACACCCTCGAGATCCCTATTTATTGGGAGCAATTTGAACCCGAACCCGGGAAGTACGATTATTCCATGATACAAATGGTGCTGAACCAAGCCAGGGAAAGAGATGTACGCCTGGTCTTGTTATGGTTTGCTACCTGGAAAAACGGCAGCAATCATTACATGCCCGGATGGATGAAACAAGACGCTCAGAAGTATCCCAATATCATTGGAAAAGACGGACAACCGGTGGATTCCCCTTCCCCGCATGCCACAGCTGCCATGGAAGCCGATGCAAAAGCTTTTGCCGAGTTTATGGCATATCTGAAAGTCGCCGATCCGCAGCATACCGTCATTTTGGTGCAGGTACAGAACGAGCCCGGCTCCTGGGGCAGTGTGCGCGATTATTCCTCTGTAGCTCAGCAGCTTTTTGAACAATCTGTCCCCGAGGCTTTGCTTCAAGCCGAGTTGTTGGCACAGTTGAACGTTCCTGCCGGTACCCGGGGAACGTGGGAAGAAGTCTTCGGCACCAATGCCGATGAGTATTTCCATGCCTGGTCAGTAGCCAGCTACATTGAATATGTGGCCGCTGCCGGGAAAGCAGTCAATCCACTGCCCATGTATGTGAATGCGGCTTTGCGTGATCCGTTGACAAATCCTCCTGCAACTCATTACGAAAGTGGCGGTCCCACCGATAATGTCATTCCCATATGGAAAGCGGCAGCTCCGTCTATTGATTTTGTTGCACCGGACATTTATTTGCGCGGAGATGAAACGGTTTTGAAAGTGATTGATCTATACGCCCGTCCCGATAACGCATTGATGGTACCTGAAACCGGAGACCATGTGAAGTACCTTTACAAAGTCATTGAAAAAGGAATTGGCTTTGCCCCCTTTGGAATAGACACCCATTGGGCCGGAGCAGCCAATAACAGTCCCAATTCCTCTGCCGGAGCAGCCAATGACAGTC